>Ga0351876_1077_pt1 | contig 27091 bp, 23 predicted proteins | sample BONcelFGM3001C15_FD_206774 | JGI IMG/M metagenome (GOLD analysis project Ga0351876, IMG submission 206774) | Enriched cells from coal bed in the Powder River Basin, Montana, United States - BONCAT cells FGM rep3 HSBNCT.FGM.300.1.C15 ...
AATTCGTAGGTAGCTCACAAACTCAAATATAACAAACCCCTGACCGGCGGAGATATACAGGAGCTGGAGAAGATGCTCTTTAACGGGAGTGACCTGGGAACAAAAGAAGACTTTGAAAGTACCTTCAGAACTGAAAAACCTCTCGGATATTTCATCAGGAGTATTGTAGGTCTCGACAGGACAGCAGCAAAGGAAGCTTTTTCTGCTTTCTTCCATCAGGGGAATTTGACGGGAGACCAGATCACATTTTTAAACCAGATTATTGACTATCTCACCTATAACGGGGTTATGACGCCGGGAGTATTGTTCGATCCGCCTTTCACAGACATTCACAGTTACGGCTTAAATGGTGTTTTTGACCAGGAAGACTCAGATGAGATAACAGAGATTATTTTGACTATAAATAAAAATGCTGAGGCAGCATAATAATCAAATTAGAAAAAAAATTATGGATTTTACAAATTTTAACAAAAAAACATTGTTTTTTACAGGACAATTATTAAAATATAAAGAATAGAAATATAAATTTATATAAATATTAATAAAAAAGAAGTTTTTTATTGGAAAGGAATGGGATAAAATGAAAAAATATTTTATCACACAATTATTTCTTATAATCACAGGTATTTTCCTTCTTTTCTGCTCAAGCTGCGGGGATAGCACTGTAACAGTAATCCCCACAGCAACTCCTGGTATTAATCCAACTCCGTCATCAAACTATCCTCTTTCGGATCAGCAATTAAAATTCCTTACTGACAGAGAAATTTCCTCAGGCCAGGGAATGCCATCTAAAAAACTCGGCCATATTGCTCAATGCATTAATACGAGTAAAATTTATCCTTCCTCTAAAATATCCGGTCAGGGGATTGCTTTTGAATTTGTAGAAATAGGAGATATGCTTTACTCAATTTATAAAGACCTGGAGGTAGAATCAAATCTGGAGAAAATAGACGAAGAAATACAGGCTTTAGGTGCGGAAATAGCCGAACTGAATCAAAAACTCGATGATTTATCGACACAGCTTGCTCTTACTCAGGTTAATATTCAAACCTATATATCATCTTTAAATGTACAGAATTATATTACCCCTATTAAGACCGCCTATTCAACAACAAGTGAAGTGGGACTGGTTTATTATTCCACTCAGGCTGTCCTGAATGATTCCAACAGTCCTCTGGCAGTTCCTCTGAGTACTCTTCAGAATCAGGAAAAGGTTTATATAGTAAATGTAACTTCTGCGTCAGGTATAGCTGTCGATATTCAGGGCATACATGATTCAATATGTCCCGATCTTTCAAGTTTAAACGGAGTCCTCAAGGATTATACAAATAAAATCATACTTGACTCAAGTCAGAACGGGAACAATCAGAATGTAAAAGATCCGAATAATGTCATGTCTACCTATCTTTTACTGGAAACCTATTATGCCCAGTTACTTACCTATCAGTTTCAGGGAGCAACAATTTTAGCCAATGCCTATAACTGTCAGGATCCTACCGGAAATCAAACAAGATCATATATGAACGGAACATTTAAGACTCTTTTAAAAGATGAAATGGCCAAATATTTGAGTACTGTCGATTATATGGTTATAAATCTGGTGGATTACAGAGATGCCGATACATATGTTCACGATATGGGTTATGAGATGACAGGCCTTGCAGAAGATAATATTTATTTAAATGTTCTTGCCCGTTCCAGATTTTTCTGCGCCCAGATTATGCAGGCCTATGAAGATGATTTCAGCCTTTATGGCGCTATTGTAGCACCATATGATTATACGGGCGGAGCAAATATAACCCTCACATTTCAGGGAAGTTCTACTTTCAATAAAACTATGACACCTGAACAGATAGCAGGCGTATATCCCTATACAAAATGGACAGACAGTAAAGGAACAGTATCTCCTGATAATCAATGGCTTTTTTATAATATGAGTTCTATCGATCCCAATATTCCGGCAGGGACTTATCAGGTGAATTTTGTCGACAGCGGTAATACCGGACCATGGCCCCATACTAACAATTTACTTGGTTATGTAAGCGTAAAATATTATGACCCGAATAACCCTGAGCCTGCCACTGCCACTACGACACCTACAGAGACAAACACGTTAAAATTCGGATATTTTTCACTAAAATGGCCGTGGGGATTTCAGAAACTGTGTAGCAGTCCCATATCAGACTGGACTATACCTTCCGGAAGTTCATATACCTATCCTCCTGACCAGGTCAACCCGATAGGATATACGATGGATGTGGATAATCCCAATTATGATTCTATTAAAAATTACGTATTTAGTCCCCTCAGTAATAAAACCGGTTTTATTAACAGTATGTATATGTATTATCCGTCACAGAGTGTAAACCATGGTCTGTTAAGATATGTGATAAACATGCCCATTATTCCTGCCGGAGCTCCCAATGATTCAAGCACTGTATCAGGAAAAATAATTTATTATAATACAGCAGATATAAATACCAGCGCTTCAGAAAGTAAAGCTGTTGCTTCAACTCAGTATAATTTCCTCTTTAACGATCATACTAAAAAGAAGACCGAGAAAATTCTTTACTATAGCAGTGACAGCCACAGTGTTGATCTGAATACATCCAGTAAAGGGATGACATCCTTTACAATATATAAAGGCAGCAACTGTGATGTAAGTGTAGACGAAAGCTATTTTGAACAGGCTTATAAAAGCAGTAATGGCGCTGCAGATATGTCCATTACCTGGTATATGCAGTTTATATATACCAATACATATAATATTTTCCAGTAAGAACTGAGAACTGAACAATCCAACAGGATTGTTCAGTTCTATTTTTTTAGAATATTTCTAATAAAAAAATTCAGAAGTGAGTAAAAGATATATTCCACTCACTACTCACTTTGATTATAGATTTTCGAAAATTATTTTTTGCAACTGCTCTAATATATTTGCTCGTAATTTATTATCACTCACCTCTTTAAAACTGCTCATCAGAAAAAGCCTTCTGAGAAAAAGAAAAAAAATCACAGTTTTTACAAATTTTAACAAAAAAACATTTTTTTTCACAGGAAATTATTAAAATATAAAGAAGAAAAATGAAAATTTTTCCGGATAATATAAAGTCAGGACGTAACGTGAGAGCTGAGGCATAGAGAAGGAAGAAAGGGTGTGATGTATTCTATGTAATATTACCATTAAATAAGACTGTTCAGAAAACTATACCCAAAATTTTTCAAGGAGGATTTTACTATGTACAGATTGCTTCTGATAGCAACGTTATTATTTTCTTTTACAATCGGTTTTATATGTACAGGCTGCGGAGACAGCGCAACAACAACCGTTCTGCCGGTAAAAACCCCTACGCCGGGGGGTACCGCTAAAATTCCTTTACCTGACCCGGATCTAAAAATGGTCGGAGAAGAAGAAGGAGGTTTGTTTTCATCGGTAATAGATCTTATTACAGATGGACTTAAAGAGGGAATTACCGTATGGATAGGCGACAATACAACAGGAAGAATACTTGACGGAATATCGAATAAAATAGGTATTCCGGGAGAAAACAGTGAGACAGTAGGTCAGTTGAATGAAATGAATGAAAAAATGAATCTGATAATAAGCCAGCTCAACAATATAGAAAATGAACTCGACTCATTACAACAACAGCTTGCCATTATGAATGTAGAATTGAAAACTTATATAGGCTCAACATCTCTTCAGTCTTACATAACAGAGATTAAAGCCAGATTTGACACTACAGACGATACGGGGCTTATGTATTTTTCACAGCAGGGAAGTGCTCTCGACCCGAATATAGATCCGAATTCTCCAGTCGTTGTTAACCTTCAACATCTGGCATCCGGTTACGTTAACAATTACTCGGGAGTTCTGGAAAAAGACATCCAGGGCATTCACGATAGTATCTGTCCTGATCTGAATACGTTAGATGGTGTTTTAAAAGATTATACAGACCAGATAATTCTTACTCAGAGCAACCCCTGTTTATCCGATCCGAATAATGCTATGGCCACCTATTGTTTGCTGGAAACATTTTTTGCCCAGATCCTTAATTATCAGACAAAAGGCTGTGTTATTGTTACAGAGATAAATAATTATAAAGACCCGAACGGAGTTTCCAACCTTGCCGGTTCATATCTGAACGGAACATATAAACAGTTACTCAAAGATGAAATAGTAAAATACCAGCAGACAGTTAACTATCTTGTGTTAAATATGATTGATTACAGAGACCCAAATAGTTATCATAATGAAGCACCTTATATGTATACTCATGGCGTTGCGCCTGACAATGTCTACTTAATGGTTCTTGCCCGTTCCAGATTTTTCTGTGCCCAGGTGATAAATGCTCTTGAGAACGATTCAGGTCTTTATGGCGCAATTATAACACCTTATCACTGTTCTTCCGATCCCAATATGGCCAGTACAAAGGTAACATTACAGTTTTCAGGGCCTACCACCTTTACGGCAACAGTAAATGCTCAGAAGATGGCAGGTCAATTCCCTTATACGGTCTGGAAGAAGGGAAAAGACTCCAACGGAAATCAGGGGTGTTATTGCGACAACAACTGGTCCTTTTATGATTTCAGCACACTGCAAAATCCGAATATTTCAGGAACTTATCTTGATCCGAATATTCCTGCAGGCACATATAATATTACCCTTATAGATAACGGAAATGAAGATACTCCCTGGTATCATGATCCGGGTTATGCCAGTTTAGGGCAGGTAAGCATTAAATACTATGATCCCAATAACCCCAGCGCCAGCACTGCTACTTTTTCGCCGACATCGACGAATACACAAAAATTCGGCTATTTTTCAGCCAGATGGAACTGGGGATACAATAAAATAAGCCTGTGCGATTCTCTTGACGAGTGGTATGTACCCAGCGACAATCAGGTTCGCTGGCCCGGCAGCAGCCATACAGAGAAACATGATAATCCTACGATATATCCTTCAAAGCTTGATTATGCTTCTTATTTTCCGAAAAGCACCGGTAGCATACAAGGTTATATGAATTATATGGGTATAACTCTGGATACAGACGACGCCGGTTCACAGACTGCAGTAATGTATACGCTCCATTATCCTTTTATTGCGGCTCAACCTTCCGGTACATTTCTTGTTCCGCCTTCTGCCACTGTTTTTTATGATACCAGTGCAGACGTAGACTATAGTAATAGTAAACCAGGCACTTCTGATTATTCATATGACCTTCTTTACTTTGATTATTATATTATAGATACTGACAAAAGTAACACATATACAATGTTTGGTTATCATTCCGAAAATGATTTCAATTTGGAAGATACTACTGTACCGGGATCCGGTGTATATAACGGCACCCTGGTTCTCGGGCGTAAATATGATATCTCTATAGATGCAGGTTCGACTACTGAAGAGGAGAAATACTCCGGTGTATCTGTCGAGGCTGATGTAGACATGAACTGGAACATACAGGTTATATATAACGGCACATATAATATTTTCCAGTAATTGAATCCAAAGGGCATTCTCCTGACTTCAGTAATGAGTTGCATATGGCGGGAAATATGATATAATACTTAATCCGGGGCAGGAACTGTCCCAGGAGCGAGCCAGTGGAGTTACTTCGGTAGAAGGGCTGGGAAGCGGGAATAAGCCCGTGATTTCTAGTCCTGGGAGTCGGGTTTACACGATTACATACCAGGCTGTCTGACTTATTACATATAATGTTATGAGAGAATAAGTCAGACAATTTTATTTTATTCATAAAAGTTCTTCACATATTACTCAATTAAATTTTCTTTATCAAGGTCTGGATTATTTTGCAATCCAGTTTTTTTATATAAAGAGAATTTTTGAAACCTGCCCCATAATAGGACTTTTATATTTTGACACCTTTAGAAATTTCTGGTAATGTTCTTTATATCACTATAAGGGAGTGGTAATAAAATGGCATTAATTATTCAGGCTCCGGATGAAAACTATTCGCTGGAAAATTTTTACAATACAAAATTATTCATAGCAGGAGGAATAACAGGGTGCAGTGACTGGCAGAATAAACTTATAGAACTTCTGAAAGATGTTCCTCATCTGACCATATACAATCCAAGGAGGGACAATTTCGGTAATGCCGGTGAAAAAGAAGTGGAAAGTCAGATTGTATGGGAATATGAACATCTTCTGAAAGCAGATATCATTTCTTTCTGGTTTTCTAAAGAAACACTCTGTCCCATAACACTTTATGAGCTGGGATTACATGGAAATTACGGCAATACCGTAATAGGTATTGACCCGGAATATAAAAGGAAAAAAGATTTAGAGATTCAGTCAAAACTCGCAAGAAGGGAGTGCCCTGTAGTATATTCCCTGGAAGATCTGGCTTTTGAGATTATTAAAATGATTCAAAGCAATAGAGAAGACTTATTTTAAAGCTTTTTTTCTTCAACACCTTCAGGATATATGCCATGTTTAACAGCATCATACCACATTTTTTTCATATCAGAAGATATAAGATTTAGTTCGTTAAATATTTCCATTGTAAATTCGACTGTACCCAGACCGCTGGCTGTAATGATATGGTCATCGCCGGTTGCCAGAACATCAACATAACATGCACCGTCCGAATATGCAGGAACCATTTTTGACAGATATTTCAGTGAATTACTCGTATGTTTTCTGTTATGCACCAGTCCGGCCCTTGCCAGTACAGTTGTAGCAGCACATATTGCAGCAACCGGTATTTTTACTTTTTCCAGACTATGCAAAAAACCTTCTATTTCAGTAATAGGATAGACTCCTTCCCACATATGACCTCCAGGCAGAATAAAAATAAGTACATCTTCTATATTAACCTTTGAAAGAACCATTTCAGGTATGACACGTAAACCTCCCATAGAAACTACCGGATTATCTGTAAATCCCACTGTAACTACATCAATTTTACCCATACGACGGAGTTCCGGAAGGACATGGCCGATCTCCCAGTCTGCATAGCCGTCAAATATTAACACATAAGCTTTTTTCATATTAATCTTCCTTTTTCCACTACGAACATTTGCCCTGCCTTTAATTCTACAGAACCGTCTCTGAAATCAATCTTCAAAATCCCCTTATGAACAATAAAAACTTCATCTGAGTCATCATGGAGATGCCATGTAAAATCTCCTTTCACCTTTGCAATTTTTATAAAATAATCATTTATCCTTTAAAAATATTCATATTTCCTGCCTTTTTCTGTCACATATTTCATATATCTGGATAATCTCTGCTTTTTTTCCCTTTTTAAACAGTCCTATCTTTATCAGTTCTTTGCAGAATTTCAAAACGATTATGACCTGTTTCTTCATTTATACAAACAAAGAAGAAACCGCATTTTTCAAGTACCTTACGGGATGCCATATTTTCAGGTGCCGTATGAGCAATGACCTTCTTCACTCTAATATCCGTAAAAGCATGTTCTGCAAGCTTTCCCGCTATTTCCGTGGCATAACCATGGCCCTGCCATGAAGGCATTACAGAAAAACCTATTTCAACTGCTCCCTGGTTGGAGGGAGGACCGAAATATCCGCCTGCTCCTATCAGGGTGGAAGGCACGGACTGATTTCCGCGCTTTACGGCATACCATGTATACCAGCCAGCCGCATCAGGGCCGCCTTCTTTCAGGCGATCCAGAAAAAATTCCTGGGCATTACGATCATATTCCCCCGGAGGCCAGCCAGGTTCCACCCGGACATTCAACAGTGATGCCAGATATTCAGGAGATTCCAGTTCTGCCATCACATGGTCCAGTGTAGCCGCTATTAAGTCAAGATTATCTGTAGATAACATGCCGATTACTGTTTTATCCATATTTTTAAATTAATATCTCCTTTTCAATATTTCTACAAAGTCGTCAAAAATTTTTCTTTGCAACGACAGCAAATTCACTGGATTCCATATCAAAAGGTGAGCCTGCAACATCGGAATAAAATTTATCAACTTTAAATCCGCATTCTGCAAACTCCCGCTCCAGAGAATCAGTGCTGAAATGCTGTAACCAGTTATATACGGTTCTGGTGCGATGAGCCTCGACAATGGTATATTTATCCAGCACTACCTTTTCTCTATCATATTTTACTCTGTTAAGGAAGCCATAATATTTATTCGAAGACCAGAAACCGTTGAGAAGGTTTACTTCATAGATTGCTGTTTCTTTCTGTTCTTCAAAAGCCTTCAATGAATATACATCAAGGAGAACCGAACCGCCTGGCTCCAGTATTCCATAGAATTTTTCCAGCATCTTTTTTCTCTGGGCCGGACTGAGGGCGCAGAAGTCGCACATAATCATCAGAATGAGATGAAAGTGTTCATCTGTTTCAAAATCCAGGTAATTCTGATGGATAAAATTAATGTCAGGGCCATCACTATTTGCTGCTTCCCTGGCATAATCAATAGAACGTCCGGAAAAATCTATTCCTGTCACATAAGCCTTCTTTCGTGCAAGCCCTGTGGCATATAACCCGGGGCCGCATCCGAAATCTGCAATTTTCTTACCACCAATATTGAAATATGAAGCTATCCAATCAACGGAACCTTCTATAAAAACCGCTTTACGGGACGAAGCATCTATATCCCTGTTCAAATGGAAGGAAAGCATCTGTTTCGACGTATGCTCATCAGTCCACAGGTCATATGCTGTATAAAACTCAAATGGGCCCGGTCTGGTATTTATCTTTTCAAGTTCATCAAACATTTCTTCACTTCTCCCTTTTCTTCATAATTCTATGTCTTTTAAATTTCATCTGTTTCAATTATCATCCAATCATGTAATTATCATTATACAAACCCTATGCATTCCGCCTGATTTCCCATACAGAGCGTAAATGCCTGAATGCTGCCCATTCCTGTTCAGATGGTAACAGAACACATATGGTACATCCATCGGAAATAAATGTGAAACATGCCGTATTATATGCCGGCCCTCCTCCGGCGTGTCCGAAGAGAACACCAGGTTCAACCATCAAACCATAACCATAATGTGGAGAGACCCAGAGAGGATGGTCAAAAGGTACCTTGACCAGAGAAGTAGCAAGTGGCTGAACAAGTTCTGATGCCATAAAACGTGCAACATCCTCTGCAGAAGAAATCAACAGGCCATGCCACACCCACTCTGCAGGATATTCAGGGAGTAAATCAGAAAAGATACCGTGGGCCACACTGGTTTTATGAAGTTCAAGGGGACCTGTGATATATCTTTTTATTATCCCGTCAAAATCCAGCCCTGATTCATGTTGAGCAATCTGTGATAAAAGCCAGAAACCGGAATTTGAATAAGACCATCCGGCACCAGGTTCAAATAAAAGTGGCAGCCGAAGGGTATGGTCGGCAAATTCATCATCAGACCAGACTGGTTGATGTGTACTGACGGCATTATTATAAGCCGGTAAATTTCCGTAGTCACGAAGGCCGCTCGTATGATTTAATAATTGCTCAACTGCAATATCGTCTCCCCGCGGAACAAGTGTTCTGTCAAACCACGCCGAAATCCTCTTACTCAGGTTAATATTCATCGCCATAATCGCAGCGGCAATAAATGTCTTGGTAATACTGTATATGGGAAGAGGTTCACCTGAGGATTCTATTACCCTTCCGTTTTTATCTATATATACTATGGCTTCTTTATGTTTCATATTAATTGAATGGTTTAAGTGTGAAGGTTTAATATCAAGGTAGCAAGTGAGCTTTACATAATAACCGGAAGGTTTCTTTACTGACATAATGATGACTGCCACGGACATAAATAAGTTTAAAACCACCTCTAAGAAAAGCATTCAACAAATCTTTACCTGATATACGCGGTAATCGGTTCATATGTAAACTTCTACCTCTCCATAAAACAATTGAATATCCTTATCAGGAAGAGGCTGTCCCTGAAGTTTAAGTGCTTCCAGATAACCTGTTATAGCCTCCCGAGCATTTATCAGAGCTTCTTCTAAATTATCGCATTCCGTAACACATCCCGGTAATGCAGGGACGGTTACTGTATATCCACCGTCTTCGTCATTCCATTCGAGAATAACCTTGAATCTCTGCTTCATTCTACTCACCTCAATATAATCTCATAAAACATTATACTCCTACTTGAGTATAACATGTTTTTACAGTTTTACCAGTTAGTTATTTACCATAACTATATTTTCTGCCCGCCCGGTAAATAAAATATAGATTATTTTAGTTTTCTTTTTATTTATTATTGTATTACTTTTCACTTTTTTGTATAATATATAGCTAATATATATTTTTTTCGTAAAATATTATTTTTGCGCTATGTATACTTTTTTTATTTATCAAAGAGGTGGTATAAATTCGATACACATTTTATTTTGTTTCTTTGCTTCTGGTTTTATCATTAATGATTTCCTGCGGGAGCAACAGTAATTTTATATCTATTACTCCAACTCCTACTAAAAGTCCTGGTAATATATCTACACCGACAGATACATATACTCCCGGCTCTGTTTCAAAAACAGCTACTCCTACCTCTACCCCCGGTGTGACTTCCACTCCTGCAGTAATATACACTCCACCCGGTATACTATTAGCAACTCCAACCATTACTCCAACATCAACTCCAACCATTACTCCAACATCAACTTCAACAGCAACTCCAACATCAACTTCAACAGCAACTCCAACAATAAACTGGGCTATAACAATACACTGATAAAGGAGAGAATGGAAAATGTCAAGAAGAAAGTCAAATTATTTAATAACAGCAATAATAGTTCTGGTATTTTTATTAACAAGCGGATGCGGAGGAGACGGAGCAGGCACTACAACAGTAATAAATTCAAATCCTCAGTCAGGAGAAGCATCTCTCAGAATAGACATAGTATGGCCTGATATGAAAGAAATAGCAGGCCAGGTAATACACCCTTATATGAGACAGGTAGATATAAAAGTAACATGGAGCGGAGGGTCAAAGACAGCCACTCTGGCAGACCCAAATACTTCAATAACAATAACAGGACTTCCTGCGGGAGAGGCTACGGCAGAACTTATAGCCAGAAATGATCCCAATTCTTCTAATATAATAATAGGTCATACAATAATTACAAGAACTCTTCAGCCGGGATTAAATACAAGCACGGCAGAACTGGGAGTTACAATAGATGCATCGGGAGTCATAGACCCGAATACCATACCAATCTGTGTAAAAGACACTCTTTTCTGGTTTAATAATGATACAAATCCTCATACCATAGTGTTTACCACTGACGGCACAGGCCCTGTCGATTCCGGGTCTATAGCACCGGGTGATACTTTTTTCCATGAATTTACTAAAGCAGGAACTTACACCTATAGCGTTGACGGCACAGTTACAGGGACAGTGGTAGTCGGCGCTTCCAGCAGCACTGTAACTACAGATTATAAATTCGTAACTCAATGGGGAAGTTATTCAAGTGTAGTATTAGTTTTACCATATGGAGTTGCTCAGGACAGCAGCGAAAATATCTACGTGGCTGATACCCACAATCATCGTATAGTGAAATATAATTCCAGTGGCAATTATTTAACATCCTGGGGTTCTTATGGTTCTGGCACGGGGAATTTTTTATATCCTTTCGGCGTAGCAATAGACGCATCAGGAAATGTTTATGTCGCTGATAAAACCAATAATCGCATAGTAAGGTTTGACCAGAATGATTTTTCCGGTACCTTTACCTCATGGGATGCCAATGGGTCTACCCCGGGAAAATTTTGGAATCCTTCCGGCGTAGCAGTAGACTCATCAGGAAATGTTTATGTCGCTGATACAGAAAATCATCGCATAGTAAGGTTTAATCCCGCAGAATCTTCTCCAACCTTTACCTCCTGGGGTTCTTATGGTGATGACCAGGGAAATTTTGCCTCTCCTTCCGGCGTAGCAGTAGACTCCTCAGGAAATGTTTATGTCGCTGATACAGACAATGATCGCATAGTAAGGTTTGACCAGAATCATTTTTTCAGTACCTTTACCTCCTGGGGTTCTCAAGGTTCTGACCCGGGAAAATTTTCATCTCCTTCCGGCGTAGCAGCAGACTCATCAGGAAACGTTTATGTCGCTGATACAAACAATCATCGCATAGTAAGGTTTAACCCGAATGAAGCTTCTCCAACCTTTACCTCCTGGGGTTCTCAAGGTTCTGACCCGGGAGAATTTTGGTATCCTTCCGGCGTAGCAGCAGGCTCCTCAGGAAATATTTATGTCGCTGATACAGCCAATAATCGCATAGTAAGGTTTAATGCCAGTGAAGGGTCCCCTGCCTTTAACTCCTGGAGTTCCGCAGAGTCTGGCCAGGGACAATTTAATGGTCCTTCCGGCATAGCAGCAGACAGTTCAGGAAATATTTATGTCTCTGATAGAAAAAATCACCGCATAGAGAAGTTTGACTTTATGGGTAATTATCTTTCTTCCTGGGGTTCCAGGGGGTCTGGCACAGGACAATTTAAATCTCCTTCCGGCATAGCATTAGACTCATCAGGAAATGTTTATGTCGCTGATAGAGACAATCATCGCATAGTAAGGTTTAACCCGGATGAAGCTTCTCCAGTCTTTACCTCATGGGGTTACAGGGGGGCTGATCCGGGAGAATTTGAATCTCCCTGCGGCATAGCATTAGACTCATCAGGAAATGTTTATGTCGCTGATACAGCCAATCATCGCATAGTAAGGTTTAACCCGGATGAAGCTTCTCCAGTCTTTACCTCATGGGATGCCAATGGGTCTGGCACGGGAAAATTTAAATATCCTTACGACGTAGCAGTAGATTCATCAGGGAATGTTTATGTCACTGATACATTCAATTACCGCATAGTAAGGTTTAACCCGAATGAAGCTTCTCCAGTCTTTACCTCATGGGGTTCCGAGGGGTCTGGCCCGGGACAATTTAAATATCCTTCCGGCATAGCAGTAGACTCATCAGGAAATGTTTATGTCGCTGATACAACCAATAATTACATAGAAAGGTCTAATCCCAATGAAGCTTCTCCAACATTTACCTTATGGGGTTCCTATGGCTCTGGCCCGGGACAATTTAAATCTCCTTCCGGTTTAGCAGTAGATGTACCCGGTAATGTTTATGTGGCAGATAGCGACAACAACCGCATACAGGTATTTGCGCCCCAATAATTGTCTGAACCTGGATTTTCTGGATGAGGGATTAACAGGATGGCTTCAAAGTATCTAATTCTGTTAATCCCTTCTAATTTCCATAAAAATTCAGACACCAGAATCAGTCTTTTTACTTTACTAAAAAACCGGTTAAACAGGAAGGAGAAACATGGGAACTTCATAGAATTATACTATAAAATATCATCAAGGGAGGAATTTTTTATGAAAACCGGCAAAATTATTCTGTTGATTTCCTTCATAACATTACTCTTATCTTCAGTAATATATGCAGAAAGTTCTAATGATATTTCCCTGCTGAAAATATGGGAAATCCTCAAAACAAAGGAATTTGTTGACCTCACACATGCTTTCAAACCGGGAATTCCGCATTGGCCTGGTTTCCCCGATGAGAAAAGGGAAACTCTCTACTGGTATGACCCGAATATCGGTTCTCTGGGACATGGCTTTTTTGCACAGTCCTACTGTTTTGCAGGTCAATGGGGAACCCATGTGGATCCGCCGGTTCATTTTGCCAGAGGACTTCGCACTGTAGACCAGATTGACGTAAAAGAAATGATTATGCCTCTGGTAGTCATTGATGTTCATGAAAAGGTTGAAGCAGAGCCCGATTATACAATAACAATGGATGATGTACAGGCCTGGGAAAATAAATACGGCACCATCCCGGAAGGTGCCTTTGTGGCTATGAGAACTGACTGGTCAAAGAGATGGCCTGATATAAAAGCAATGGAAAACAAAGATTCTGATGGTATCTCCCACTATCCCGGATGGAGTATGGAAGTTCTTAAATATCTCTATGAACATGTAAAGATTACTGCTTCAGGCCATGAGCCTACAGATACAGACCCCGGTCTTTCAACGAGCAAAGATGACTACTCTCTGGAGACATATATACTGAAACAGAATCATTATCAGATAGAACTTATTACCAATCTGGATAAGGTACCTGAGTCAGGTGCACTTGTAGTAGTAAGTTTTCCAAAACCAGAAGGCGGTTCAGGATTCCCTGCCAGAGTTTTTGCCATACTGCCATGACTTATTCCATAGATGAATTAAAGGTTTTTATAATTATCTTAAAAATCTGAAAGATCCTTCTAGACCACCCTGGAAAAAAATTCGAAAAGTTATCAATGATTACAGACTGTAAATAGTGGGGATATCTGAAAATTCTCCTGTTTAATAAGTACATCTTTAAAATCTGGTTCGGAATCAAAGAAATTCCTATCATTCAATGGTACCGATTGGTAGAATTGACCATCGATATAACAATTACACTGAATAGAAGAGCTCTCAGCTAACGGACAAAACCGAACACCGGTATCAGAATATTAATCACCAGAAAACCACTGGCAAAAATCACCAGGGACAGGCGATCATAAAGACGGGACAGAGCAGTCTCTCCGCAAATATCAAAAAGATACAGAGAAATGGTTGATTGCACAACTGTGAGGAAAATGGTAAGCATACCTACGCCATTGACCATATCCATCAGTGTCATAATCCCGCTGTCAGGAACCAGTGAGGCTGCAATAAGTGTATTGGCTACTGCCCCAAAGAAACCTCCTACTCCCAGACCAAAACGGGGATCCACATCAGCTGGCTTGATAAAAAAGGCTAACATTGCAATCATAACTGCTGCAAACAGTCCCACAAAGATTTTCATATAAGTCCCAAGGCCAGGACGGACATTCCACACCCCGTAAATCAACTGGGAATAGGTATGGCCCGTATCGACAGCCACACCTGGTTCGCCAAAATTCGATTTGTATGTGTGAGGTTTCATCACCATGCCTGTCTTACTTACGGCATAACCCGGCATTTTAACACGGGAACTGATCTTTGAATTAGTCGTATCAGGAACATATTCCAGGTCTTTCCACATCATCTTTCCGTCTTCAATCATAATGGTCAGCAGGTGATCATCTACAGGGAAACGTTCTGTGGCAAAGAATTTTGTAATTTTTGCATTCACCAGGTATAATGCATAATGTTCTCCTTTGACAACCTTATCAATCAATTTTTCCTTGGATATAATCTCACCTTCCATAATTCTGAAGGTCTCCCCAGGATTGATATCATTGCCAGTCCATTTGAACCATATATAAAAGACAGGACTCCAACTGGAATCCAGAATAGATATAGCAGTGATGCTATCCAGGTAAATCCCGGCAGTGACTTTCCGGGGATTGGCGCCGGCCGGCAATGTGTATTCAACCTCTGTGCGGCCTGGCTCGACTGCCTTTGGGTCGATACGGGCATTGTGTCTGGCAATGGCTGAGACTCTGTATTTATTGACTCTACTCACAGTGACTATGCCAACTACAGTGAAAAGCACGACCAGGGCAACACTCCAGATGATAACAAACCTGAGTCCACTGGTAGAAATAGTGGGATTTTGTTCTTTCGATTCCATGTTAAATTTCCTCCTTATAAGTTTGTATTAACTATAAGAATTTTGCCAATTTAGTAAATAAACAGATAAATTAATATTTCTTTAATTATCCATTTTATATATTAATTCTTACAAAAAAATACAATCCTTTCTTCTGAAAATGTAATTTTCCTTTTTTTTTGTGACAAACTTTTTGTCATGATTGCTTCTATTAATTTTTTTTCACCTTGCCATATTATTTCCTCCCGTCACGGGTCACGAAACACCAGTCAGTAGTTTATTTAGCGTTATTAGCATTAAGGTAAGGTCAGAAGTGGTGAACTTTTTCTGGAAATAGAAGATTAATTCATCTAATGATTAAATTATAAATGCATTGTAAAGTTATTCTTAAAAAGCCGGTAAACCTTAATATTCCGCTTCCTTCACCATGCCTTTTTTACAGTCCAGTCCCATTCCGAAAGAGAATTTCCTGTTGCCATTCGGGCATATTTCCTGCCACATGGAATTATTCGAAGGAACAGGCCAGTCTGCAGGTGCATCTTTCTCAATATTTCTGTCAATATTTCTTATATAAGTATCATTTCCGCCTCTGTCTATCATTATACCGCAGGTCCATTCGTCATAGCGGTAACTATCAGGGCCTGATCTCATAAGGCAGTATCCAAGTGTCGTAGAGTTCACAAGTTCGTAAAGGTCATCGCCTTCAGTATCTATATGGAAAGCACATGAATTGGTAATAGCAGACCCAATCATTACACCTCCGGAAGTTTTAACCTTCTTACCGGTGAATTTTCCATCAGAATCTTTTTCATCTTCTTCTTCAAAACAGAGATATTTATCATTTCCTTTTTTATCTATAAACCAGGAAAGGGAAAAATCATGGGCTCCTCCCTGGGAAATAGCTTTCCAGACTCTATAGGTATCATTTCCCTCTTCATCAAGTAATTCTGTCATACCCATATGGGCTGTACCGCTCTGAACGTAAAAACTTCCTTCATAAGAGTCGTCTCCCTGTCTGTCATATAAGATACCTGTTCCATACCAGTAGCCTGTAGCCTGACCGTAAACGCCGCATTCATAATGGTCATTTCCTGTCAGGTCAACTAAAATCCCTGTTCCTCCACCCATAGAGTGGCCGTCGGAAAGATCGCCTCTTCTACCCCAGCCTGCTCCCTGAACAAAACTGTAGTTTCTGCTGCTGTCATGACCGAGGCCTGCAGGATTTATAAGATTTTTTTCACGATCTTTTGTACCTGGTTCTCCCACATATATATCGTCTCCTTCAGTGTCTATAAGAATACCACAGCCTCCGACATAACCGAAGGCCTGGCCGCACTGAAAACAGTAATAGCTATCATTACCGCCAGTGTTAACAAGATTTCCTATACCGTATGAAGCGGCACCCTGAGTCATATTTCTTCCTTCGAAAGAGTCATTTCCTCCCTCATCCCACAGAAGGCCGACTCCGAAGAAAGCACCGCCCTGGGAGTTATCATAAGAGGCGTATTTATCATCTCCCTGGCTGTCAATGAGAATACCATAACCCATCATGCCGAAACCCTGGGAACAGGGATCGTCTCTGGTGGAAATATAGTTATCATTACCTGCCATGTCTATAATTATTGAGGAAGGTCTGTTGATAAGAGAAGAAGCGGCAGGCCCTTTATAGATATCATCACCACCTGCATCAATTATAGAAAAATACTTATTGCAGTCATAGACATTATTCTCTGAAGTGCCGTTAAAAGCAAAGCTTCCGAAAGGTGTTTCGAATTCTATAACAATACTGGAAATATCTATAGATTTACCCGGTATCTCTTTTCCATCAACAACAGAAGAATCTTCTTTCGGATCAGAAAGAAATTTCTTTATCGTTGTTAAGTTCATAATAAGTGGCAATCCACCGAAATACATATCATTACAGTCAAATTTCCTGGCCATATCATACTCAAGCTCTATGGCATCTTCTCCTGTCTCTCTTTCAACCATCTCTGAAAAACCTTTATCATTTTTATCTCTATCAGAGAGAAAATGATATATCCCGATAGAATATAACTGATTTAATCTATCTTTTTCCAGTTCTCTAAAAGCTCTGTTTCTGTATTTAGAAGCATTTAAATGGGCAAGAAGATGTTCTGCGATGATTTTTTGAAGTTTCACCGGAACAGAAGAAAATGTATCTGATGCCGGTAAAGATGATATATTCACATTATATTCTTTATTATTGATTTTACAGTATATAAATTTTTCCTCAAAATCTTTTTTGTATGTATATTTATAACATTTTTCAAGAGCTTTCTCTATAGGTTTCTCACTGTCAACATTCATGACAGGCATATATTTTTCAAGCCTCCCTGACACATAACCTGTTCTTTCTTCGGAAGCAAGAAGAATATTATATATGCCTTTATCACCTTTCCAGTTTTTCCCGAGATCATTGCAGACACGTTTCGTAAATTTCGGAAAATAAAATGGCTCTTCCCAGCACTGCTTGAAGTGTGGTGTAACAAGACCGGCAGTATTTTTTCTTATAAGGTTTTCTACTGTAAATCCTGACGTATGAATATCACCTCTTGTAAGATCTTCCTTTGAAAGTATGTAGTCTATTAAATCAGTATTTTCCTGAATCTCAGAGTTCAGACTTCCTGACAGGATTTCCTCTGATTTAGCCGGAAAAATAATAAAAACAAGGGCTAAACATAAAAAAAATAATATTTTACTGTACACAAAACAAACCTTCTTTCATTGTTCATTCAGTTCCAAGTCCCATTTTTTCAAGAACTCCGGCTGCTTTTCTGATAGGCTCATATTCCTTATCAGAAGCTTCAATGTAGCTCTTTACCTGAATTATATCCAGAAAATATCTGTTTTCTTTTTTATCAGGGTCTATACTAAGGAAAGCCTTTTTTATTTTTTGAGCCATGTCGGGAGGCATATTTGCCCTGACTACAATAGGAGCGGTAGGTATTGGATCTGATTTCTTTATGACCATCAGATCACCGAGACGTTCATTTGTACCTTTTGCGAACAAATAATTGGATATACCTGCACCATCTGCATAACCGTTATATACGGCACTTACGGATGAGTCATGATCTCCAGTATATAGAACGTCGGAGAAAAATTTAAAATCCTTTATGCCGGATTCTGCCAGTATAAGAACAGGTATAAGAAAACCTGATGCGGATTCTTTGTCTGTAAAGGCAAATTTTTTGCCTTTGAGCTGTGAAATATTCTTTATTCCGCTGTCTTTTCTGACAATAATATAACTCTTGTAAAAAGGACTTGTTCCTGAGACAGGAATTGGTTTTACCAGAGGTGAAGCACCTGCTATGTCATGGGCTTTCACATATATGAGAGGACCTGTGTTGGCAAAATCTATCTCACCTGATTTAAGTCCCTCAAGAAGAGGTTTATATGTCTTTTTCATCTCAAATTTCACTGGTATCCCTATCTGACCTGACAGATAATCTGCCAGACACTGCCAGCCTTCCGTAAGTTTTAGTTCACTTGCATAGGGTATACAGGATAAAACCAGAGGCTTCTGGTTTTGATTGACCTCTGGTATAGGAGATTGAGCAGGAGCCGGTGTAATGGTTGCCACATGGCTATTTTTACAGGATGATATAAATAAAACTAAAAAAAGGACATATAAGACTGTATATTTCTTTATCATTAAACATTCTCCTAATTAATATTTTATTTTTATAATTTCTCTGGAAATAAAAAAAACTCCTTCCTTTATGCAGGTTCAGATAAAATAGAAGAGATATGCAAGTTAAAGCTGCTACTTTTAGTGCTCTACCATTGAGCTACTCCCCCATAAGACGGGGGAGATGGGACTCGAACCCACAGCCACTCGATTAACAATCGTATGTAAGCAACTCAGGTTATGGCATATCTCTTCTGAAATATTATATCACAGAATGTATCGGCGTAAAATAAAAGTTGTATATATTTTATAAAAGTTTACATTTTGTTAACAATTTTCAGTTGAAAAATAAAAAAAAATCTATATAATAATATTATCGGGATAGTGCTTTTATGGGAGAAAGCAATAATGAAAATTTCAGGAAATATTTCAATTGGTAATATCGTTTTCCTTTCTTTTTAGAAAATTTTTATTAAACATTAAAAATATAAAATTTAGCCATAGGAAGATGGCAGAAAAAAAACAGGAGGTATTTAAAATGATTATTGGTAATAACACACAGATAAGTCAAAAACCACTGCAGACCAGTATTCCTGCAGAAAGTAAAGATACTGAACCAAAAGACAATTTTGAAAAAAGCGGTTATGTAGATAATTTAAAAAATTCATCTTTAGCCGGGTTTGCAGCAGGGTTTATAAAGGTTGGAAATGCAGTGGATCACTTTATGCCCCACGTTGATGGTCTGGACCATACAGGATTACACATATTATACGCTATGCCAGCCGTTGTATCAGGAACAGTTGCAGGGGTACTTGGCGGAGCAGCCGGTTTTGTAGTCGGTTTATTTGGCGGGAATATTAAAAATTTTGTTGAAATACCACAGACTTAATTTAAGAGTATAGGAATTTTCATTTAAAACCCAACACCCATAATTTATAAAAATATAGAGTTTAAAACGACAATACCATCTGATAAAAGGGACTAACCAGGAAGCTTATTCCGGGATAGTCCCTTTTTCCTACACTGCCAGTGACAGAATATCTGCTATTACCTGTAGATTATAATCATGCAACTGCCATAGCTCTGCCAGCTTAAGGGCATTTTCAGCAATATCTTTTATATCTTTCTCCGGTATATGAACATCACCGAGTCTGGTAGGAGCACCTATTTTCTCAAACCATTTTTCCAGCAGTTCAATTCCTTTCCCGGCTGCTTCCATATCATTTACTTCCTTTATGGCAAAAACATTCCTTCCGAACTTCGCAATAAGGGAAGATTTCTCTTTATGGAAATATTTCAGCCATGCAGCTATTACTATGGCAAGACCTGCCCCGTGCGGAATATTATATATGGCACTCAGGGAATGTTCAATATTTTCCATAATTACACCTTCCTTTTTATTATAGTTAATTTCATAACTTATTATAAATTAAGTTTTTCGTGACCCGTAACGCGTGACGGGAAAATTACTTATGATTTGTTATGAAATATATTACAAAAGTTTAGTTGTTTTATAAAGAATTATACCGGCAAAAAAAATGAAAGTCAATTATTTATAATCAGGAGGTACTGTTGTGGTAAGACGTGAAAGAGATCGCCTGGTGCAGTAAGGTATATAACCTTTTTCTTTTGATTTACCGTATGCATCGGAAGCAAAATCTACTGCATATTCTACATCCAGGACAGACATACCGGCTTTAAGATAATTATTCAGATTTGTTACATAATAATCAGTCAATTCTTCATCATTTTTCTCGTCATATCCTGAAGGATCATGCCAGTCAGAAAAACCTCCCGAAGCGCCGTACCATATTGATTCCTGCGATATGGCATCAATATAATCAAAAAGTTTTGCATCTTTTCTGAACAGAGATGAACCGTTCTGCTGTATTATAATAAAATCGGGTTTTCTACTATGACAGTATGTTCTTATTTGATTAATAAATTTCACCATTTCAGATCCGGCGTCTTTTCCATCCTTTTCTGCTCTGGCTATAACAGAAGAATCTTCATATCCTGCAACCCAGTCCATGTAAATACCGTCAAAACCATCCTTTATAATCTCATCCAGAGCACTGGTATAATCACCATAGGGTTCACTGTTCTGATTCTGCCCGTAAATAATAATATCCTGCCAGTCACTATCCCAGTAAGCTACAGGATAATTACCTTCCCATCCGTCAGGATCAGATGTTATAATATAATCTGGCCAGTCTGAAGGTTTTGCTTCTCCTTCAGGCCAGGTGCGGGACCAGGTCCAGTACCACTGCCAGTTTTCTGCCTGACCTATATTTACATAGGCTATGACCATTTTTTTTGATAGACTTACACCACCTGTTCCTTTCAGCCTCTGAACCATAGCTTTTGTGTCAAAATTCTGATATCCTGACAGCCAGTCAGTTCTGGTAGGGTCAAGAACAAGAAGATCATATTCTGAATCTGCAAGCTCATCTACGGAAGTTCCCTCATTGATATTCTGTAACTGAATTGCCCATGTCTTAACTCCTGCCAGAGGATTTGGCCTGACTGTAGGTGTAACAGGGGCAGGCGTATAAGAAGGAGCACTTACACTGCCTCCGCTGCATCCTGTAGTAAATAAAGATAGAAAAAGCATAATCCATATATTTAATAAATTTTTCATTTATTTTTATCCTTTATTATATAGATAATAAAATTATCACTGAATCCATGGAGGCAGTAAAGGCGTATTATTAACACAGCAGTAATTCTCTTTACCTGTAAGACTGGCTATTTCCATTTCAAAATTATATCCTGCACATCTATGTCTGAATTCCTCACAGGTAAAACACCTTTCCTGTAAAAGACCTGTCCATGTACGGTATCTATTTAATATTTCTGATGAGAACCAGATGTCCTTTATTTTATTTTCAGGATATTTGCCCAGCATAAAATAATCTGTTTGATGTGATGCATAATGATGGGGCCAGAAAGTGCCATTGGCAGCAATATTTAAAGAAGTATTTGCAAAACTCGAGGAAAAATCTATGCCGGAAGAACTATGAGGTTTAAGAAATTGTCCTGGCAGAACCATAGCTGAGTGCAGTATAAGTAACTCAGGGTAATACTTCTGTAATCTTTCCACTTCAAGACCTGACTCATAATGTTCCTGAAATGATATGGGAAGTTCCTGTCTTCCCCTTCCGATAACCCTCATAAAAACAAAACTGATTACTTTTACATATTTACTGGCAAGTTCTACAATTTTAGATATCTCCCTGAGATTGAGTTTTGTAAGAACTGTTGTAAGTCTGGAATTGACATTTGTTTTTTTGAGTTTTTCCAGGGTAGATATTAAAGATTTAAAAGAACCTTTTCCTCTCAAATAATCATGATTTTCTTCGAGTCCGTCTATACTGAATGTTACCTGTTCAAGTCCGAGAGAAGCAATCTGAGAAACAGTTTTGTCTGTATCTTTATAAACACCGTTTGAGCTTAAAGAAACAACAAATTCAAGAGATTTTGCATAATTCAATATATCAAACCAGTCATCTCTCGATGTAGGTTCTCCGCCTGTAAACCTTATATTAATTATACCTGAATCTTTCATTTCTTCCAGAAGAGAAAAAATCATGGAAGTGGACATACCGTTTTTTGATAAAGGTGAAGAACTTACAAAACAGTGTTTGCAGGAAAGATTGCATTTTTCCGTGAGTTCGAAGTAGACCCTTACCGGAGCAGAAAGTATATCAGTTCTTTCAGGTTTGAAGGAAAAAGGAATAAATCTGTCTGCACTTATTTTATCTTTCCCGTCTGTTATTATTTTATAAGTTAAAGTGGAAGTATCATAGAGGATTCCACCGAAATATTCTTCACGAAATATTTTCATTCTGCCATCCTGTACAAATTAATATCCATGACCGTCTACCCGGCCATCCCTTATATCTTTCAGTATGTCACATCTGCTCCGTGCTTCGCCCCCTCCCATGCCCACTCTACTGGCGAATTCAACCCATCTGTAAGTAGGATCTTTTCTATGATCCACTGTCTTAAAAGACTCTACAAGCTTATTCTTTTCTTCACAGGTCATCTCTTTATTCTGAGATGTATTCTCATAATATTCTTTCACAAGCCTCATTTCACCACTGTCAAGCCAGACTCCATGTCCCTTCGGGCAATAATCCACCCATATATTGGAATTATACTGAAACTGCATATTATCCATCCTTGAATCACAGCCGGGGCAAAATCTTGTCTCACCAGACCTGCTGAAAGTATGCTCTGTTTCAGCAGTCAGTTCAAATAATTCAGGCCAATCTTCTTTACCCTGAAAATTCAGGATATTATTTAAACCTTCCTGGTTGAGGAAAGAGCCTCCGCAGATACAGCATACATATATTTTTATTCCATGTCTTTCCCATTCTTTTAAATCTTCTGTTTTACACAGAGGACATACAAGGGGAAATCTCATATTACCTTCCTGATTTTGGATGAAACAGTTAAAGAAGAATTTTAATAAATCCACAACAATACCTCCCTGATGTAAGCAGTGTATAAAATAATTTTATAGTAATTTCGCCTGAGAGTCAATTATTTTTCCAGTAATTCCATCATTTTATTCTTATCTGTTACAGGGAGATTACAGGTATGATTGATGCAAACATATACTGTAGTTTTATTGTCTATAACTATCAGATTTTTTGTGAATTCTGCTACATGAGAAATTTCAACTGATTTCAAAATTACAATTTTATCAGGTAAAAAACTCTTTCTCAGAGCCCTGAGTATATCTTTCGTATCTTCAGATTTCATATCTCCCGCTATGACTATTTCACAGGAAGGACTCATGGCAAAATCCAGTCCCACCATTAGCTGTGTATGGGCAAGTGCCAACTGATTTACTTCCCGGGAAAAGGTCTTACATATTTCTTCTGATTTTTTCTCATAATCACTATGTCCTGTTATCCTTCCGAGTCGTAACATGTTAAGCATAGATACAGAATTACCTGAAGGTATTGCACCATCATAGATTTCCTTCTGTCTTATAATAAGTTTTTCTCCGTCATCAGGAGTAAAGTAAAAAGCTCCCCCTCTATCATCCCAGAAATGCCTGATAAGGGTATCATTCAGTTCAATGGCTTTTTGCAGGTGTTTTACATCAAAATCTGTCTCATAAAGTTCAAGTAAACCCTGGATAAAAAAGGCATAATCATCTATATTACCTTTTATTCCTCCTTCTCCGTCTCTATAGCGATGAAGCAATCTTCCATCTTTATACATATGGTTCAGTATAAAATCTGCTGATTTATGTGCAGCTTTTAGATAGGCAGGTTCGTCAAAAACCTGTGCGCCTTTAGAAAGAGCAGCAATCATAAGGCCGTTCCAGTCTGTCAGTATTTTATCATCTTTATGGGGATGAATTCTGTTTTCCCTTTCTTTAAAGAGTTTTTCCCTTGATTTTTCAAGTCTTTCCCTCAGGTCTTTTTCTGAGATTTTCATATTAATTGCTGTTTCATAAAGAGGCTTTTTCAGATAAGGTATATTTCCCCCTTCAATCTCTTCAGGAAAATTTCCATCTTTCGTAACATTGAATATTTTAATGAAAAGGTCTCCCTCATCTTTACCGAGTAATTTGAGAATTTCTTCTTCTCTCCATAGATAAAACTTGCCTTCCACTCCTTCACTGTCTGCATCTTCTGCAGAATAAAATCCTCCTACAGGAGAGGTCATATCACGAAGAACATAGGTGAAAATTTCCTTTGCAGTATTTTTATATTCTTCTTTTCCTGTTGCCTGATAGGCTTCGATATAAATCATTGCGAGCAGAGCCTGATCATAGAGCATTTTTTCAAAATGAGGTAAAAACCATCTGTCATCTGTTGAATAGCGATGAAAACCGAAACCTGTATGATCATAGATACCGCCAAGTCTCATAAATTTCAAAGTCTTTTCTACCATTTCCATAGCAAGGGGATCACCTGTTCTCTTCCAGTAGCGGAGAAGAAAAAGCAGATTATGGGGAGTGGGAAACTTTGGAGAATTTCCAAAACCTCCATATATATGATCAAACCGCCCTGAAAGCTGTTTAAAGGTCTTTTTCAGGTTGTTTTCATCCAGTTTTTCTCCATCTTCCTTTACTTCCAGTCTTTTAAGTGCTTCTGTAAGATTATCTGCTGTATTTAATACATCATCATGTCTATCTCTCCAGAGTTGTTTTATCTTAGGTATAAGTTCCATCATACCTGCTCTTCCGTAACGATTTTCTTTCGGTATATAGGTGCCGGCAAAAAACGGTTTTTTATCCTGAGTCATGATTATGGTAAGAGGCCATCCTCCTCCTCCTGTCATTATCTGACAGACTGTCATATAAATACCGTCTATATCAGGTCTTTCCTCTCTGTCTACTTTAATGGAGACGAAAGTTTCATTCATAAGAACTGCCACTTCAGAGTCTTCAAAAGATTCATGGGCCATGACATGACACCAGTGGCATGTAGAATAACCTATAGACAGAAATACCGGTTTATTTTCCTTTCTGGCTTTTTCAAAAGCTTCGTCACACCAGGGATACCAGTCTACAGGATTTGAGGCATGCTGAAGTAAATATGGGCTTTTCTCATGGATAAGTCTGTTCTGTTTATTTTCTGTCATTTTATTTTTCTCCTCAGTAAAATCATAAATAATATTAATCTTTTATTCTTAAATATTAATAGTTATCCTTTTTAGTAAAATTTTTAAAGGAAATATTTAAAATATAAAGAATTTTCGATAAGGTATAAAAAATAGAAAGGAGTGAGTATAATGATTAGAAACTTAATTTATACTCTCATAGTAATCTTTTCTTTTACTTATTTTTCAGGATGTTGCGGTCTGTGTAATGCCTTTATGGAAGGATGGAAAGAAGGCAGTAAACCAAAAGTCCCTGTAAAAATATCTCTCGATGATTTAAATGAAAAAGGTACTGAACCAGGTGCTTACATTCAGGTTTCAGGTATGCCAAGTTATTATGATATGGTTTATACCTATTATTACAACAAGGATAAAGATCCGAATGATCCTAACAGCATCAACAGTATAAGCAGTATTTATTATCCTGTTATGTCAAAAAAACAGTATGAACTTTATCTCAAGTCACTGGTGGAAAACGATAAAGGCGGTTATAACATAGATATAGAGAAAGCCAGGTCCCTCGGTTTAAAATTTAGAGTCTTTGTAAGTCACTATAAGACAGATAAGGATTTTGTAGATAATCCCGGGAAAGAGAACTGGACTGTTTATACAGGTGCTGCCTATTCTGGAAAAGAAATAGACGAAAAAGCTCTGAATATAATAAAAACAAGTGAAATAGGTCCTCTGTTACATTCTGATCTCATACTTATTTATATGGCAGATCCAAATACTGTTCCTGCAGAACCTGACACTGTATCTCCCGATGGTAACGAACCTGCAAAGGTTCCTGCTGAAAAATAGTAATTAACATAAAAGGCCTGATTTTTTTGTCTACACGGACAAAAATCAGGCCTTTTTATTTTTAAAAAAAATAAAATTATGATATAATAATAACTGGGAAAAGGAAGGAGACTTTCTGGAATCTCCAGTCAGTTTCTCCATGTTGCCATCCCACTGATGGTTCGTAGGTTCAACTCCTATTATCAGACAAATCCCGACTTGAAGGGCCAGCCTTTTAAGGCATCAGATAAAAAGCTATGCAGGTTAAAACCTCCGCTTTCAATCTGAGGCCCTTTAAGTAGGGGCAAAATTTCGGCTATCTATAATAAAGAAGGAGAGTATACTATCATGAAAGACTTACTTTTATGCCTGGCTGCCCTTATTATTATTTTCTTTGCTTTTATAAATAGTATTAAATATTTTTTTAAGAGATATACAATTTTCGAATATGAAAGGGGTTTATTATACAGTGGTGGAAAATTTGTAAAGATTCTT
>Ga0351876_1082_pt1 | contig 25823 bp, 19 predicted proteins | sample BONcelFGM3001C15_FD_206774 | JGI IMG/M metagenome (GOLD analysis project Ga0351876, IMG submission 206774) | Enriched cells from coal bed in the Powder River Basin, Montana, United States - BONCAT cells FGM rep3 HSBNCT.FGM.300.1.C15 ...
CCGTGAAAATGGCTGTCGGGAATGACCACGCGTGTGTGGTGCTTTCCAATGGGAGCATAAGGTGCTGGGGCTTTAATGATCACGGCCAGCTTGGAGACGGCACAACAACGACTTCGGGTGCGCCCCTGGCCGTGCCGGGCATCACGGATGCGGTGGACGTTGCCGCGGGCGCGTATTTTACATGCGCGCTGCATGCCGGCGGAACAGTATCGTGCTGGGGCGACAACGCGGACGGATGTTTAGGGCGCGGGTCTTTCAGCGATTACGAGACGACCCCGGCCGCCATGCCCGGGTTGGCCGGTGTAACCGCGCTTCGCGCAGGATATTATTTCACGTGCGCATTGATGAACGGCGGGAGCGTCAAGTGCTGGGGCCGCAATGATTTCGGGCAGCTTGGCAACGGCAACACCACAAATTCCGCGACGCCTGTAACCGTGGCGGGCGTCGCTGGGGCGCAGGATCTGTCTTCGGATTCGTATCATGTATGCGCCATCATGGCCGACGCCACGCTCAAGTGCTGGGGCTGGAACCAGGACGGGCAGCTCGGCCTCGGCTATTTCGGAGGAATAATTCCCACGGCCACGGCTGTTCCGGGACTGGCAAATGTTCTTGGCGTGGAATGCGGGTACCGGCATGTGTGCGCGCGTCTGTCCGGCGGGGGCGTCAAATGCTGGGGCAATAATGAGTTCGGCCGGCTTGGCACAGGAGATGAAAATCCGTCCGCAACGCCCAGGGATGTGCCCGGCGTATCGCAGGTGGCTCAGTTGTCCGGCAGGGGCTCATTCAACTGTGTATATGAGGCAGACAAGGATCTCAAGTGCTGGGGCTATAACGGGGAAGGACAACTCGGGATGGGAACCATCGGCGGGTATTCCACAAGAGCCGTGGATGTCATCGGGTACTGACCCGGGTTTTATTCACATAGCAGATGCATAGACGCCGTCACGGTTTGTGCGGGTGCGCGGCTGCCGGAACCCTGACAAGAAATGTCATGCCCGCGGCCACAATGCACAGGGCTGCGGCCAGGGCCAGGGCCGGTGTGTAGCTGCCCGTGGCTTCCTTGATGCGCCCGGCCACCGTGGCCATGATGGACCCGCAGCCCCACGCCGTGAACATGATGCCATAGTTGAGGCCCAGGTTCTTGAGCCCGTAGTAATCCGCAGTGATGGAAGGGAACAGGGACAGGCACGCGCCGTAATTGAAGCCTATGCCCGCAACGCAGAACAGCACCGCCCCCGGGTGGTTGCTGAATAAGGACAGAAGGCCCAGCATGCACGCCTGAGCAACGAACACAAGCAGCATGCCGCGCGTACGACCGATTTTATCCGACACCACGCCCCCGGCCAGGCGGCCCCCCGCATTGCCAACAGCCAGCACAGCCACGAGCACGAATCCGATATCCGCGATGCTCCCTTTGGCCATGCTCACAGCGAATGAAATCAGCATGAGCCCCGCGCCCGAACCGAACAGGAACATGGTCCACAACAGATAAAACTGCGGCGTGCGCATCATCTCGGCCCACGCGTAATCACGTCCTGTTTTGGGGTTGATCTCTGTGCCGGGCTTGCGCGCCGCAGCTTTGTTTTTACTCGTTGCGGGAGGCTTTGCTTTTACAGGGTGCGCATGCCCTGGCGGCGGGTTTTTCAGAAACTGGGCGAAGACCACGATCACCGCGCAGAAACATATTCCCAGAATGCGGAATACACCGGCCACATCCAGGTTCGGACGGTTCAGCAGATACGTTGTCAGAGGCGCCACATACACCGAGGCCAGGCCCACGCCGCCCACCACAAGGCCTACGATCAGGCCCTGGCGCTGCGGGGGAAACCATTTCACGGCAGGCGGCGTGGTGGACGCGTATCCAAAGGCCAGGCCGAACCCGGAAAGGATTCCAAACCCGCCCACCAGAAACGGCGTCGTGTTGCGGTCCGGGGACGCCAGGCCCGCCACAACCAGGCCCGCGCCGAACATGAGCCCGCCGAGCGTGGCCACCACGCGCGGGCCGAAGCGGTCCTGCAAACGCCCGGCCGGCACCATCATGAATGCAAACACCAGGCACGACACTGTGTAGGGCAGGGCCGCCGCAGCCGGGCTCAGCCCGTACTCGCCCTCAAGCGCGCGTTTAAGAATGCTCCACGAGTACAGCCCGCCCAGGCACAGGTTGATGCCCGCGCCGCAAATTGTCACAATCCATCCGGCCCTGTTTGTTTTTTTATGCAATGTGCGCCTCCCCATGCGCGCCATGCGCACGGCATTGGGCAATTATATGAAATCACAAGGAGGCAATTGCCCGACACGTTTCTGGTCGGGTGATTGCCCGGAGAAAGTTTTGGGAAGATTCTCAAGAGCCCTTTTTCAAAAGGGTTTCTTGAGTCGTCGAAGACGCATTTATCCCGGCCTCACAGCTTTTCCTGTTTCCTGCCTTTTTCGTATTCGGCTCTGCGCTCTTTGAGGTATGTGGGCACGGGCACGTCCCACCAGCCCATGGCCGGGGATCCGCTGTCCGGGAAGTGGCGGTACACGTTTACGTGCAGCAGGGCCGGGCGCCCGGCTTTGAGGCAGCGGTCCAGTGCGGGCGCAAGTTCGCCGCGTTCGCTCACGGCCTCGCTGTAGCAGCCGAAGCCCTCGGCGATGGCCTTGAAATCGGGCTTGATGAGATCGCCCTTGCGGTTTGTGAAGTCCACGGCCATGCCGCGGTCCTCGCCGAACGCGGCCTGCTGCAAATCCTTGATGGCGATCCAGCCCTGGTTGTCCAGGACCACGGTTACCGCGTTGATGCCGTACTGCATGGCGGTGTGCAGTTCCTGCATAGTCATCATGAAATCGCCGTCGCCGATGATGCCGACCACCTGGCGGCGTGGCGCGGCCAGCTTGGCGCCCAGAGACGCGGGCAATGTCCAGCCCATGGCGCTGAATCCGCCTGTGGTGAGGCACGTGCCCGGCACCGGGAACGGGAATTCCTGGAGCATCTGCGCCTGGGCGTTGCCGCTGGAGGTCACAATATACGCGTCGCGGGCCGTGGCCTCGCGGATTTCCGCCAGGGCCGCAGACATGCCCATGGGGGACAGTTTTTTGTTCTGGAGTTTTGACACGTGGCGCAGCCACGCCGCGCGGAATTTCTCGATATCTTTAAAAAAATTCGTGCGCGTATAATCCTTGGGGCCTTTGCCTTTCACGTATTTATTGAGATCGGCCAGGGCGCGTTTGGCGTGCCCCACAATGCCGACCTCGGCCGGGTAATTTTTCCCGATTTCCGTGGGGTCGATGTCGATGTGGATCAGCTTGGTGGGCGGAATATTAAAGGACACGCCGTGCTTGTAGGACGAAGCCGTTTCATCGGCGAAGCGGCAGCCCACGGCCAGGAGCACATCGGCGCTGCTTGTGAGTTTGAGGCCCACGGTGGTGCCCTTGCTGCCTGTGTGCCAGCCGTAGAGGGGATGGTCCTCGGGGAAGCAGCCCTTGCCCTGCATGGTGGTGACCACGGCCGCGCCCGTGCATTCGGCGAGTTGTTTGAGTTCCTTGTACGCCCCGGCCGTGTGGATGCCGCCGCCGGCCAGGATGACCGGGCGTTTGGCGCCAAGCAGCAGGGAAGCGGCGCGCTTGAGTTCTGCGGGGTCGGCGATGAGTACGCCTCCGGCCGCGCGTTTGGACGGCTGGATCGCATCCACGTCCGTGGACGCGGCCTGCACATCCATGGGCAGGGACACGAGCACGGGCCCGGGCCTTCCGCTGGTCATGATATTGAACGCGCGGTTCATGACCGAAGGCAGTTGTCCCACGGTATCCACGCGCCACGCGCGCTTGACAATGGGTTCTATGATGCGGCTGAACATGGAGTCCTGCGCGCGCTCGATTTCCTGCAAGAGGCCCTTGCCGCGCATGTGCGTGTGCGCATCCCCGGTGAGCACCAGGGCCGCGGTGCTGTCCACATAGCACGTGGCGATGCCGATGGCCGTATTGATGGCGCCCGGGCCAATGCTGGTAAAACAGGCCAGGGGCTGGCCCGTGACGCGGTAATACGCGTCAGCCATATGCACCCCGCACATCTCCTGCTTGGGCATAATGACTTCAATCTTTTTATCATATCGATGGAACGCGTCGGCCAGGGCCAGGCACCCGTGCCCGGGTATGCCCATCACGTACGGCACATTATTGGCCACAAGGTGTTCCGCGACAATTTCTCCGCCGGTAAGCTGCATGGTTAAATCCCCCCAGGATAATCAATGGCAAAGCAGCGCGCGGATTCATCACACAAAGCCGCACGCGCTTCCTGCATTTTATCAGATTCCTGGAAACCAGGGCAATTATTCTGGAGGAATCGAAAACAACGATGGAACCGCCGCGGCCCTTTTCAGCAAATGTGGGCCGTTGCCGTCAGCAGCTTTGGCCGGCGGGCGTGCGTGCGCCGCCGAACTGTGCGAGCAGGGCGGAGGCGTTGCTATAAAGCACCTTGTGTCGCAGGGCGCGGTCCCCGTCCGTGGCGATGAGTACTTTGGCCAGGGGCAGGGCGAGGGGGAAGAACGGCCAGTCCGAGCCAAAGAGGATGCGGCTGTGGTCCACGGCGTCGAAGATGCGCGCCAGGTTGGCCGGGGGCTGGCCGTCGATTTCAAGGTATACATTGGGGTAGGTGTTGGCGTAGTCCATGGCTTTTTCAAAAAAGTCCATGCCCGCGTGGCCCAGAATGAAGGTGATGTCCGGAAATGTGCGGAGCGCTTTTTCGTAGGTTTCCATGCGTGCGAGAATTTGCAGAAACCCGGGGGCGATGGCGTTGAAGGCTGTGTGAAACTGCACGGGCAGCCCCGTGCGCGCCCAGCGGCGCAGCATGCGGATGATAAGCGGGTGGTCGCTGGTCATGAATTCCGAGTAGGGGTGGATTTTGAGGCCGCGCGCACCCGCGGCCACTAACCGGTCCATGCGCGCTTCCCACCCGGGCTTGAGCGGGTTGATGGCGATGTACGGCGTCAGTGCGGGCTGGCCGTGCATGGCGCGCAAGTATGCGCCGGAATTCTGCGCGCCCATCGGAAAGTCGATGGCCATGACAATGCTCTGCTCCACATTCATGTCCGCCATGTCGCGAAGCAGATTGGGCACCGTGTGCGTGGCGTGGTCCCCGCGGTTGGTGACCATGGAGCGCATGTACTGGCGCACCACGTGGCCGGGTTTGTGGGTCTCCAGGTTGAGGCCGGATTCCAGGGACAGGTCCACGGGCACGCCGCTCATGGGGAAGTTGGTCAGGGTTTCTCCTGTGTCGCGGGTGAGGTCGAGCGGGGGCGAGAAAAACAGGGCAAAGCCCAGGTGGGCGTGGAAATCAATAATGGAGCCCACGGCCGCGGGGTCGGACAGCACCAGGCGACCCTCGGAATTGTGTTCAAACCAGGGCAACTGATCCAGGGAATGGCAGTCAGGGTATTGAAGATTCATAAGCAGCACAGTCCGTTTCTTGGCGCGTATTCGGATATACACACTATACGGATTTCCCCCCGCACTTCAAGCGCGGCCATATGTGATCGCTCCTGCGCGGGCGCCCGCGCAGGCAGTGAAACAGTGTTCCTGGACGGGGGCCTGTGAGGAAAACGCAGACTGCAGGGTATGGGTGGAAGAATCATGCCCGTTGTGGTGCGGGTTGATTTTCGGGCCTTGGGGGCGTCAGCGCCATTGCGTTGGAATCAATCGCTCCGGTCTGCTTACAGAGTCGGGTCTTGTGGAGGAGGATTCTGTTGCGGCGGCGGGGGCAGTTGATTAATGCTGCGCTGCGGCAGGATGATCCACAGCACGATGTAGATGATGAGCCCCACGCCGCCGCCGAGCAGGGCGCCCACCACAAAGGCCAGGCGCAGCAGGGCCGTGGACAGGTTGAACTGGTGGGCCAGGCCCGCGCATACGCCCGCGATGATTTTGTCCTCGCGCACGCGGTACCATTCCTCGCGCAGGGGGTTGCCCGCTGCATGGGGCGCGATCAGGCTGCTGCCGCAGAAGCGGCACTTGATGGCTTCCACCTTGATGAGTTCCGCGCAGTACGGGCATTTTTTCAATGCTTCATCCGCGTGGTTCGGGTTATTGTTCTGGTCCATGATGTGCGCTCCTCTAACCTTGGCGGCGTTGATTCTATGCCGTGCTGTTTATTTCCGCGGCCGGAATTTGGGTTAAGCCGCTCCGTTTGCAAGCTTGTCCATGCTGTTTGCTGTGCGGCCTGCGGCCGCGCCCACGATGAGGGTGAGCAGGGCGCAGCCCAGGCCCATGGCCATGACTGCGCCGGAAATATGGCCGGCCATGTACAGGGCGCCGACCATGGCCGGCAGGTGCCGGCCCAGGGCGTCGCGCACGGCTTCTGCAAACAGGTAGTTGCCCAATAGCAAAGCCGGGGCGAGCGCCGCGGCCGCGGCCGCGGCCGCGGCCAGGCGTGCGCCGGACACGCGCACGGCCGGCGCCGGCGCTGCAAGAGCCGCGTACGCGGGATTCTGCGCCATTTCACACTGCGCCATGGCCAGGGTGCGCGCCAGCAAATCATCCGCTGGTGTGTGCGCGTGCGCGGCCTGGTTCAGGAGTGCGGCCACGCCTGTGAATTCCGCGGCGAATGCGGCGCAGTCTTCACACGCGGCCATGTGCTCCGCGGCCTGTTCGGCGCGCCCGCGCCGAATGAGTTGTTTTGTTGTGTGGCAGTCCATTGGCTGGATTCATCCCGAAAAGATTTTTAGATGCGTGGAAACCCATTTTGAAAAAAGGGTTTCCACACCGTCCCCAAAACTTTGGCGGGCAATGCCGCGCTGTGGGCGCGGTATTGCCTCTCTCGCTCAGGGGTATCTGGTGCGTTCATTTTTGACATGCCGTTATTCATAGGGCCGGTTTCCACTAAAAGTGTTTACTGGCGTTTCGGGTTCATATTTCATCAAGCAATTCTTTGAACCGCGCCACGGCTGTGTGGGTGCGGCTTTTCACGGTGCCCAGGGGCGTGTCCAGGATGGCGGCTGTTTCGCGCTCGGAGAATCCCAGGTAGTAGCGCAGGGCGATGAGTTCGCGATCCGGCGCGGGCAGGGCGGCCAGTGCGCCGCGCACATGCAGGGCCGTGTCTGCGCCATGGGGCGCGGCGAGTTGCGCGGCGGCGTCAAGGCTTGTGGTCTGCGGGCGCGCGGCCTGGCGGCGGTGCGCGTCGCGGCACAGGTTGAGGGCGATTTGAAACAGCCATGTGCTGAACTTTGCCTGCGTGTCGAACCGGGTGCGACTGCGCACCACGCGCATCCAGGTTTCCTGGTAAATGTCCTCAACGTCCAGATCTGTGCTGCGTGCAATGAAGGACAGGAGCGGGTCGTGCCAGCGCTGCATGAGCGGCTCCAGCGCGGCCTGGTCGCCTGCGGCCACACGCGCCAAGAGCTGTTCATCGGTTGCCCCGCCTTGGCGCATTCAGCCGGCCTCCGCTTCATGTGCGATCACTGTCCCTCGGTGATTTCGGCCACGGGTTCTGGCGCCGCGGGCTGTGGCTTTTCGCCGAATGTGTGGCGTAACCAGTCCACAAAGCGCTCGGCGGCCGAAGGTTCGGACTCGCGGAACGGCGCGAGCGCCCAGATTGCGCCATACACGGCAAGGGCCGCGGGCAGAGCCAGGACCGCGCACACAGCGAATACCACGCGCACCGGGGTCCGGGCCAGGCCCATGGCCCGGGCCACATACGCGCACACCCCGGCCAGCATGCGGCCGGGCAGGTCGCGCTGGCCCGGCAGATGCGCATTGCGCCGGGCCGCGGGTTCGGATATCATGCGTTTGCAGTGGCGGCATTTCACGGCTTCCGCTTTTATCTGTTCCCCGCACCAGGGACAGTATTTGTGATTCCCGTCTTCCATGATTGTATCCCCTTTCAACCTGCTTTGTCCTGTAATACGCAGTGCATGCGAAAAGGTTCGAAGCATTAGGAAAAAAACTGAGCGCGGGCCGCGCGCGTATTGTTAATCGGGAAATTCATATACAATAGGGGCGAACAAGGAATCGCGGGGAACACGATGTTTCAAGAAGATCGAAACAAGGAATTCGTCGGGCGGAGAACCGTGAACGGCCAGGTGCTGTGGCTGCTGGGTGATGCGTGTGTGTTTGCGCTGGCATTATTCAAGGGCGTGGAGTACTCCCTGCTGCACATGGAGGGCCTTGTGTCGCGCGCGGGACTGGGCGCGGGCCTTGGGCTGATGCTTGGCGCCCTGGCCGCGCTGCGGTGGAGCTGGGCGCGGCGCAGCGGCGCGCGCATGTGGCCCGGGCTGGCGGTGGAGTGGGCCGCGGCCGGGGGCGCGTGCCTGGCCCTGGCGCGCCTGAGCCTTATTCAGAACAAAGCGCAATCGTTCGCATGGCTGCCCCTGGAGTGGCACAAGCTGCTGGACAACCACTGGCTGCTGGTGCGCGTCACGCCCACGTTTGCGCTTGCGCTTGCGGCCCTGGTTGTTCTGGGCGTGTGGCTGTTCGTGGGGCGCAGGCGCGGGTGGCTGCTATTCGGCACGGCCGCGGCCGTGGTTCTCACGTATTATCAATGCACGATCATGGCCAAGCAGGGCACGCTCGGCGTGTATCTGGTCATGTATGTGTTCCCCTTGTTGCTGGTGGGCATTGCCGCAGCCGCGCGGTGCGCGCGCATGGGCGCGCGCACGCTCGTGCTTGCCGCGGCGTCGCTCATCCTGCTCTGGCACTATATCGGCTGGGCGCCGGTTATCCGTGATAAATCCTTTGAAAAGATGCCCGGGGTGGAGCGCATCTACCCGCTCCAGGGCCAGGCCCCGGAGTTCCCGCTCGCGTTTTTCCGCGATTTTCAGGTGGACCCGCAGGGGCAATTTTTGTACACCGCGTATGGGCCCACATCAGGCATCGTGCGTCTCGACGTGCAAACCGGGGCGGTGCGGGTGCTGCGCACGCACGCCGAACTGGTGCGCTACATCGACCTGGTTCCGGAGCGCAACACGTTTTTCGCCCTGGACTGGATGAACGCGGACATGCTCACCCTGGGCATGGACACCATGCAGATTCAAGAGCGCGAGAATGTGTATTTTGAGAAGCAGCAGCTCTATGTGCCTGTGTTTTACATTGAAGACGGGCCCCGCATGCTGGCCACCTATTCCGAGCGCCCGGGCGTGGCCGAATTCTCTCTGTATCCATTGAAGCTCAAACGCTGGATCAACCTGCGCGAGCAGGGCGTCACCGGGTTCCGCAGCGGCGTGTGGAAAGCCGCCCTGGACCCGGCCGCCAACAAGCTGTTTGTGGAAGCGGGCATGGTGAACCTGCGCGACGAATTTCTGCTTCTGCGCATCGACCTCGACACATTCACAATCGACGGCGCCGCCGTGCTGCCCCAGGGCGGCCTGGAGCTGACCGTTGTGCCGCGCGCGCGCCGCATCATCGCCACCAGTTTCTTTTCGGACAGGCTTTATGAGTTCGACATGGACACCATGAAGCGCACGCGCGTGCTGCGCGGCCCGCGCAGTTGCCGCAACCTGGTGTACGACGCCAACCGCGATCTGCTCATAGGCACGGGTTTTCTGGACGGGGAACTGCGTGTGATCGATTTCAAGAGCGGCAACACAATCACGCGCGCCGCCGTGGGCAACAAAGCCGCGTCCCTGTACATAACCCCGGACAGCGCGGACCTGTATCTGGGCTCATCCTGGGGCGTGTTCCGGGTGCGGCTCAATGAGTTTTTAGCAAAAGCCTCTTCTCAGCATTAATTAATTCCACGTTTTGATTTGCTCTGCTGGCATGAAATTTGAATAAGTAAGCAGTATATCCGGTCCCAGGGCCGTATTTGTGCGTGGGGGTGGTTATTGTGACCATTATGCAACCTATTGTGCGGCAATTTCGCCACGGTTTTTTGAATATCCGTATGCCTATTGCTGTGTTCCTGCTGGTTTTAATTGACGTGGCCCCGGCTGTTGCGTGCGGCGGCTATTCCCTTGGCCGGCAATATTATCCCAATCCTCCGGCCATCAGCATGGTGAATAACACGCACCCCATGCAGTACAGCGATACATTCACGGTAACAGCCGAGGTGGAGCCGGGCGCGCAGTTCAGGATCCTGTGCGACAACCCGCCCAACAAGCCATGCACAGCTATGGATTGGTACCGAGTCATGGATGGGGCGATTACGCCGAATCCACCGGATCTGCTCTTAGTGCGTGTGTATTATTACCGGAAAGGTGATATCGGAAATACGCGGTTTGTGGACATGGAGCGGGATGCAGACACAGGGCTGTGGTCGGCCGAGGTTCCGGTGGGCGATGCCGCGATCGGGGATACGTTTTTCTATTATATCGCGGCCATGGATTCCATGGGCAATGTGTCGTCCCAGGCCCCGGACCCGAATGCGCGCGCCTGCACCACGACTGATGACTGGGATCCGGATTACGCCACCCCGGCCATGGGCCTGTGCATGGATTCTCCCGAAGATACGAAATGCTATCAGTACGTGAACCGGCTGGCGCCGCGCACATGCGCGGACAGCACATTTACGGTTAATGACATGCGGGGCGATGTGTGCGGGGAAATCGAGCCGTGCCACGGTGATTTGGATTTCTCATCCGGCACATGCGGTGTGCAGCAGCCTTATTCGCGAAAGGGCGCGGAAAAGCTCGACCTGCTGGGCCTGTCCGTATCCGCGAGCCCGGACCGCGTGTGCGCGCGCCTTGGCCTGGACGCTGTGGAATCGAGCCTCGGACCATCTCCCATCAAATCCTACGCTGTGCTTTTTATCCAGGAGTTGCTGCGCACGGACTGCGGGGAGTGCATGGGAACCGAGCCGGTTTACGTGGCCGCGTATATGCCCCAGATGGGTGGAACGGACTGCCTGCCCCTAACCAACACCGTGTTCAACGGCGACTGCCTTATGGAGCGCGCGCGGAACGCTGATTATGACGGCGTCCTGGAATGCTGGGTCCAGACAGGGTCCAATAATTCCGATTTTTTTGACGTGGCCATCGGGGGCGGGGCTTTGACAATGTCCATTTCCGAGCGCGATACCAATACGGGCTATGCCCGGGGAGATGGATATGATTTAATGGCCGTTCCTTCGGGCAACCAGCGCACCATTATCCTGGCCATGACCACGGAATTTGTTGTTGGCCAGGATACATGGGTTACGGACGCCACACCCGCGCTGGCTTTTTACCATAAAAACCAGGCCGCGGTGGTGCTGGACGCGCCTGCGCCGCCCGGGGACATGGAAATCACGTGCCTGGCGCCCGGCGCGCAAGGCAGTTCCAATCGCTGCCCGTTCGTGCAGCCCGCGCCCCAGTCCAACACGTGTGCTCTGTCCTTCAGCCCTGTGCCCGCGGCCGGCCCCGTGCAGTACCGCATCTACCGCGCGGATAATGAGGATGCCAAAAACGCCGTGCTTATGGGAACCCAGGATGATACCGGGTTGTCCCGGTATGTATTCAATGATTCGATTCAGACCCTTGAGGGAGATACATACTATTACTGGTTAACCACGTTCGATGTGGGGTCCGGCCGGGAAACCCCCAGGGCGCACGCGGCCGCGGGCCAATGCACGGTCATGGAGGTGGACCCCTTGTGCAGCGGCGCTTCGTGTGTGACATTCAGCACCTGCTCCGAGAATGGGGTCTCGTGCACCCCGCTGGCGGCCGTGGACCCGTCGATCCTCGGCAGCGACGGGCGGTACGCAAAGATTCCACTGGAGGGCCGAAACATATCTTTGCTTGACAGCAACGGGAATCTTGCGGCGCCGCCCGTGGCCACGGCCGCGCAGGGGCAGTTTCAACTATCCCTGGACACTTCAACGCTCTGGCTTGGTGAGAATTATTCTCTTGTATTGAATCTTGAGGGTGAGGACAGGAATCGGTTTGCGTGTGATTCCCTGTTTGAATCTGCGGGTTGTTTTATGCTGCTCAAACAGTTTGCATTGCAGGGCGCGGCCCGGTCCCAATGGGTGCGCGTGTCTCCGCCGGCCCTGCCCATGCCCGGAGGCGGTCGGGCTGAAATCGGCAATCCCGACTGCAACACTGTGGTGGATATCTCGGACATGGTGCTGCTCAAACCCGCGTTCGGCAAGGAGCGCGGAACCGCCGAGTACCGCACATATCTGGATTTCAACGGCGATGGGCAGATTGATATCTCGGATTATCTTCTGTTGAAGAACAACTACGGCAGGAGCCTGCCCGGCGCGCCGGCGCCGCACGCGGAGTTGTGCAAGCCATAGCTCCCGACCCGGGGGCATTCAAAACGGCATAATTGATGGAATGAAAAAACGGTGCGCGAGCCTGGCTCGCGCACCGTTTGCTGTTTGGGTTATTGGTTGAGCAGTGTGAACTTGCCGTCGCGGATGGTGAGCATTTCCAGCGAATCCATGTCCAACCCGTTGTGGTCTTCGGGCGAGTAGCGGTACATGCCGCCTGTGCCCAGGAATGAGACGTTTTCCACAGCGTCCCGCAGGGCCGCCTTGTCGCCGTCCGTGCCGGCTGTTTCCAGGGCGCTGACCAGGATGTTGATGGCGTCGTACGCGTGGCCGCCGAATGTGCTGATGTCTTCATTATATCGGTCTTCATAGGCGCGGCGGTAGTTTACGAGCACGTCTTTCTGGGGGTGATCTGCGGGCAGTTCATAGGCGGCGATGAGGAGCCCGGCCGGGAATATGATGCCTTCGGCCGCGTCGCCCGCATCGCGCGCGTACTGGATATTGCCGAACCCGTGGCTGTGGTACAGGGGCAGGGCTATGTCCAGCTCCTTGAGTTTGCGCGGCACAATGGATTGCGCCGGGAGAATGGACCAGTTGACAATGGCCTGGATGGACGGGTCGGCTTTTATTTTGGTGAGCAGGGTTTCGAAATCGCCCTCAGTGGCTGCGGGGTCGTAGTGGGCTTCGTAGCCGATGGTGACGCCGAACTGGCCCGCGAAAGCCTTCATCTGCTTGAGGCCTTCCTGCCCGAATCCCGTGTTTCCGTAAAGCACGGCGATGTTGGCGATGCCGTTGTCCTGCATGTGTTTGAGGATATGGCGCGCCACGAAGCTGTCCTTCTGGTAGACCTTGAACACCCAGGGGCTGATCGGATCCACGATGGTTTCGGCCGCGGCGCAGGAAATGAGCACGGTTTTGTTTTCATCCATGAATTCTTTGATGGCCATGGTGTTTCCGCTGCGGGATGGGCCGATGATGGCAAGCACCTGGTCCTCGAACAGAAGTTTTTTGGCCAGTTCCTGGGTTTTGGATTCGTCGCCCTCGTCGTCGTAGATGATGATTTCGAGTTGTTTGCCGAGCACGCCGCCGGCTGCGTTGATCTGTTCCTGCAGCATTTCGGCGGTTTTCTTTTCGGGCGCGCCCAGGAACGATGCGCTGCCTGTGACCGAGAAGATGGCGCCGATTTTTATGGTGTCTGATTCGGTTTTGCCGGAAACGGCCACTGTGGTCTTGTCCTTGATTTCCGTGCCTTTTTCGCGTGCTTTGCGCGCAGCATCGCAGCCGGCGAAAACCACGGCCACTACAACCGCCAGCACCAGGGCGGTTATGCGGTTTCGTGTCATAATGGATTGCCTCCTGAATGGGAATTGCATTGCTTGCATACAACCCGCACACAGGAAAGCTTTATTGTTGAATGAGTAATAGTCGTGGGAAAATTTCGTGGGTGGCCATGGGGCGCAGTGAATGCGAAATCGAGCGGAATGGCCGCGCGGGCCGCAGTGTTACGCGGCCCGTATTCGCAAAAAGGCTTGTCAGCAAATCCCTGTTCCACAGGCCACCTCTGATTATTATTAAAAGAAAATGCGGCGCGCGCGTCCATGGTATTTAAAGCAGGGCGGATTGCGCATCAGGTGTATTAAGCGCCGGGGGGTATGTATAAAAAGGCATACGCCACTGCGGGGATTTATTCGATTAAGGCTTGATCATACTGTTAAGATTCCTATATATATATACCGAAAATAATAAAATCACCGAGGGAGAGAGCACGCACAATTTCAAGGCCGAAAAGAATGTGCGGGCAATCAGTGCGGAGTTCGGGCGCTGCCGCATATTCGGCCGGCCGGACCCCTGGAGTGTTTGATTTTTCAGGCGCGGTCAAAGTCCCGCGCGCAATGAGTTTATTCAAGTGATAATTATTGAAAGGCGACTTAACAGACAATGATTCAGCGTTTCCTCCCTTTCCTCAATTGGTTCAAAGGCTATAACGCGGGCAAGCTGCGCGCGGATGTGATCGGCGGGCTCACCGTGGCCATGGTGCTGATCCCGCAATCCATGGCCTATGCGCAACTGGCGGGCCTGCCTGCTTACTATGGGCTGTATGCGGCGTTTCTGCCGCCGCTGATTGCGGCCCTGTTCGGGTCCAGCAACCAGCTTGCCACCGGTCCTGTTGCCGTGGTGTCGCTTATGACCAGCACGGCGCTTGCGCCCCTGGCCACGGCCGGCAGCGAGTCGTTCATCGCTTACGCCATTCTATTGGCGCTGATGGTTGGTATATTCCAGTTTTCACTGGGCGTACTGCGTCTGGGCGTGGTGGTGAATTTCCTTTCACATCCCGTGGTGAACGGGTTCACCAACGCCGCGGCCATCATCATCGCCTCAAGCCAGTTCTCCAAGCTGTTCGGGGTCTATGTGGATAGCGCCGAGCACCATTATGAAACCATCTGGCGCGTGATTCAGGCGGCTGTTCATTTCACGCACCTGCCCACCCTGGGCATGGCCGCGCTGGCCTTCGCCATTATGATCGGGTTCAAGCGGATTAACCCGCGCCTTCCCAATGTGCTTATCGCCGTGGTGATAACCACGGTTCTGTCCGCGGTTGTGGGCTTTCAAAAGGATCAGGCTGTTACCATCCAGCAGATAGAGTCTGCGGACGTGCGCGCACAGATTCTCGAATTCAACGAGACCTTGAATTATGTCAATGCCATGAGCGACAAGCGCGTCCAGGCCAGCAAGGAACTCGATAAAGTGAAGAAAGAAAAGGGCGAGCAGACGCACGAGGCCCTGAATCTCAAGAATGAAGTCGCCAATCTGAATGTGGAAATCGAGCACGCCAATGAAAAGGCGCACGAGTTGCGCGAGGAACTGCGCTGGCATAAATTCCACTGTGCGGGCCAGGGTGGGGGTGCTGTGTTCTATGTCGCGGGGCAGGCTCCGAGCGGCACGCCCAAAACCGTGTGGCGCATCAAGGTGGGCAGCAGCAAGCTCGACCCCGGCAAACTCAAGTTCATGGGCGGCGGCGCCGTGGTGGGTGAAATTCCACCCGAGCTGCCCAAGTTCAAAGTGCCTGTCATCGATATGCGCATCATGATGACGCTTCTGCCCATGGCCATCATCATTTCTCTGCTCGGGTTCATGGAGGCCATTTCCATCGCCAAGGCCATGGCCGCCAAAACCGGCCAGCGCCTGGATCCGAACCAGGAGCTTATCGGCCAGGGCCTCGCCAATGTCATCGGTTCGGGGTTCAGCAGCTACGCGGTGTCGGGTTCGTTCTCGCGCTCGGCCGTGAACCTGCAGGCGGGCGCGGAAACCGGGCTGTCCAACGTGATCAGCAGCGTGGTGGTCGGCGTGTCCCTGTTGCTGTTCACACCGCTGCTTTACAACCTGCCCCAGGCCACGCTCGCGGCCATCATCATGATGGCGGTCATCGGCCTGGTGAATGTGAGCGGGTTCGTGCACGCCTGGCAGGTGCAGAAGTACGACGGCGCCATCAGCATCATCACATTTCTGACCACCCTGGCGTTCGCCCCGCACCTGGATAAGGGCATCATGATCGGCGTGGCCCTGTCCATCGGCCTGTACCTGGTGCGCAACATGAAGCCGGACATCGCATCCCTGTCCCTGCACCACGACGGCTCTTTCCGCCACGCGCAGCACTTCGGGCTCGAGGAGTGCGAGCATGTGGCTGTGATCCGGTTCAACGGGTCTCTCTTTTTTGCGAACGTGAGTTATCTGGAAACCGTGATTCTGGATACCATGAGCGAACGGCCTAAACTTAAGCATCTGTTGATCGTGTGCAATGGGGTGAATGAACTGGACGCCTCGGGCGAGGAAATGTTGTCCATCATTGTGGATCGCGTGCGCGAGCCCGGGCGCGATATTTCGTTCAGCGGATTTAATGATCATGTGATGCATGTGTTGCAGCGCACGCACTTATATGAAAAAATTGGAGAAGACCACCTGTACCGCAGTGTGAACGAAGCCCTGCGCTATATTCATCGGGATGCGCACAGCGATTCCACTGAAGAGCAGTGCCCGCTGCGCACCGTGCTGCAGGTGGAAGGAACCGTGAAACGCTATGCCGTATCCGATGAAATGAAGAAGAAACTCCTGGAGCAGCAGCCCCCGTTGGATGAAGATTGATGCGGCAGCCGGGGACACCTGAAAGCGAGGAATGACATAATGTCAGTGATCACAATTTTCAGCGCATCGCACTGCGGAGATGACGATGTGGTGCGTGGTGTTGCTCAAGTATTGAAGTACCAGGTGGCCACCGATGCGGTGCTGGACCTTGCGGCGCAGAAGTTCGGCGTGCCGCGGGACAAGCTGGACCGCGCCATGCGCGGGCCCGCGTCCATGTTCAACGCCTTCACCCGGGAAAAGGAACGCCACGCCGTGTACATCAAGGCCGCCCTGGCCGAGGTGCTGAAACAGGACAACGTGGTGTGCGGGGGCTACGCGGTGCAGTTTGCGCCGCGCACCGTGGCGCATGTGCTGCGCGTGTGCCTCACGGCCACGCCCGAGTTCCGCGCCGCCCAGGCCGTGAAGCAGGGCGCCGCGGGTTCGGATCGCGAAGCAGCCAGGCTCATTGCACGGGACGACACCAATGCGTCCCGCTGGGCGCAGGACCTGCATGATGTGGGCCCCTGGCACAAAAGCCTCTACGACATCCGCGTGCCCATGCATGAAAAGAGCGTGGAGCAGGCTGTGGCCCTGATTGTGGAAAACGCGCAAAAACCCGGTGTGCAGACCACCGAGGATTCCGTGGCCGCCATGGCGGATTTTTCGCTCGCCGCCCAGGTGCATCTGGCTCTGGTCAAGGAAGGCCACTTCGATGTGGATGTGGTGTGCGCGGACGGCGTGGCCACCGTGATCATCAACAAGCACGTGATGCGCCTGGAGCCGTTTGAAAAGGAACTGTCCGCCATTGCGCGCCGCGTGCCCGGGGTGCAGGAAGCCCGCGCCAAGGTTGGGCCCGATTTTTATCAGGCCGATATCTACCGCCGCCAGAGCTTCGATATGCCCAAAAAAGTGTTGCTCGTGGATGACGAAACCGAGTTCGTGCAGACGCTCAGCGAGAGGTTGCAGATGCGCGATTTCGGCACGGCCGTGGCCCACGACGGCGAGTCCGCCCTGGAAATGGTGCGCGGCGACGAGCCCGAAGTCATGGTTCTGGACCTGCGCATGCCCGGCATCGACGGCCTGGAAGTGCTGCGCCGCATCAAGCAGGAGCAGCCCGATGTGCAGGTCATTATCCTCACCGGGCACGGCACGGATCAGGACCGCAAGGCCGCGCTCGACCTGGGCGCCTTCGCCTACCTGGAAAAACCTGTTGACATTGAGAAACTGTCCCAGACCATGCAGGCGGCGTATGAGGAAGCCCAGCGCCGCAAGCACGGACCCGGCGGGGAGGCTGCCGACTGACCTATGGCCATGTTGCAGCGTGTGCTGAAACAGATCCTGCGCAAGCTCATGTACGGCACTTGGGACAGCACGCCCAGTGACCAGTACAAAAAGATCCGCTACCGGCGTATCTGGATCTCCTCGGCCCTGGTCACCAGCCTGGTGGCCATCGCGCCCCTGGTGTTCATGACCGTGGTCAACATCCACCAGTACCACAAGACCATTAAGGAAGAAGCCATTCATCCCACCAGCCGCCTGGTGTCCAGCAACAAGCGCGCCCTGGAATATTCCCTGGAAGAGCGCCGCAACGCCCTGGTGTTTATCGCCAACGAAAAAAGCACCGAGGTGCTTGCGGACCAGGAAAGCCTGCACGCCATTATCGCCAATCTCGAGACCACGTTCCAACATTTTGTGGACCTGTCGTTTATTGACAAAGACGGCAATGTTATGAGTTACGCCGGGCCAAAGCGCTACGAGGAAAAACTCAAGGGCGTGAACTATTCGCAGGCGGGCTGGTTTCGCGAAGTGCGCGAGGAAGGCGTATACATCAGCGATGTGTTTCCGGGTTTTCGCGAGACCCCGCATTTTGTAATCGCCGTGCGCCACACGGACCCTGGCGGGGATTTTCATGTGCTGCGCGCCACATTGGACATGGAATTGCTCACGAAAAGGATTCCCACGTTCAGCAAAGGCGATTCCACAGATGCTTTTATCATGAATGAAAAAGGCGTGTTGCAGACCGCGAGCGGCCAGGGCATTGCCGCACTTCAGAAAGCGCCTGTGCCCGTGCCGCCGCGCTCGGCTGTGACTGAGGTTATAGAAAAGGGATCCGGCTCAGGCGGCTATGTGCTCGGCTACGCCTATATCGAAAACACGCCGTTTATTTTTGTTATGACGCGGCGCATGCCGGAGTTAATGCAGAGCTGGGTTTCGCTGCGCGGAACCCTGCTCGGGTTCCTGGCCGGCAGCATCCTGGTTATTCTGATTCTGACCATGGCGGTTTCGTCCGTGCTTGTGGGCCGCATCAGGGATGCGGATGTGCGCCATGAAAAAGCCCTGCACAAGGTGGAGTACACCAGCAAGATGGCGTCCATCGGCCGCCTGGCTGCAGGCGTTGCGCATGAAATTAATAACCCCCTGGCCATTATCAATGAAAAGGCGGGCCTGCTTCATGACTTTGTGGATATGACCGAAGAGTTTCCCCGCCGCGAGAGGTCTTTGAAGCTGATTGAATCCATCATAGCGTCCGTGGAGCGCGGCTCGGCCATCACGCACCGCCTGCTCGGATTCGCGCGCCACATCGATGTCAAGATCCAGTCCATTAATGTGGCCGAACTGATCAACGAGGTTCTGGGTTTTCTTGAAAAGGAGGCCATGCACCGCAATATTGAAGTGCGCATGTTCGTGGACGACGATGTGCCCGAGATCCAGAGCGATAAGGGGCAATTGCAGCAGGTATTTCTGAATTTGATCAATAATTCCCTTGAGGCGCTCAAAAAGGATGGCCGTGTGGGTATTTTGATTGAGGCCAAAGACCCTGATAAAATCATGGTGACCATTTCTGACAATGGGCCGGGCATCCCGACCGAGGAACTGGACCATATTTTTGAGCCGTTTTTCACCACCAAGGCCGAAGGCACGGGCCTGGGCCTTGCCATCACCTACGGCATCGTGCGCAAGCTGCGCGGTGTCATCGAAGTGGAAAGCACAGTGGGGCAGGGCACAACGTTTCATGTGTCCCTGCCTCGGACTAGAGATGATTAGGAAGGAAACCCATATGTCTGCACTGCGCGTACTGCTTGCCGACGATGAAGAAGAACTGGTGTCCACGCTTGCCGAGCGTTTGGAGTTGCGCGGCTACGAGGTTACCTATGTGCTCAATGGGCTTGACGCGGTCCAGCGCTTGCAGGAACAGGTTTTTGATGTGATCATTCTTGATGTGATGATGCCGGGGAAAAACGGACTCGAAGTGCTCATGGACGCGGGCCGCATGCGGCCCGGCACGCCTGTAATTCTGCTCACCGGCCGCGGAGACGAGAAGGACAGCGAAACCGGCCTCAAACACGGCGCATTCGATTACATCATGAAACCCGTGAATATTGACCGGCTCATTGATATTATGAATAAAGCCGTGGAGGGCCATGCCGGAAACCAGGGATGAAAATGAGTTGACTTCTGAAGAGCGCGGCCTGGCCTTTTTTGGACGCATATCGGCCAGCGTGTCGCACGAATTGAACAATATCATGAACATCATGTCCGAAAAAAGCGGGCTCATGGGCGACCTGGCGTATGGCATGGAAAACGGCCGGGACCTGGACCCGCAGCGCCTGCGCGATATGGGTGACTCCTTTGCCCGCCAGGTGCGCCGCGGTGTGGATATTTTGAGGCGGTTTAACCGGTTTGCGCACAGCGTGGACGACCCCAGCGCCACGTTTGAACTCAAGGCTCTGGTGGAGAACCTCGGCCAGTTAGCCGAGCGGCTGGCCAACATGAAAAAACTGGAACTCAAAACCGATTTCAATGAAGACGGGTTGAATATTCAAGGCCACCAGTTCGCAATCCAGCACGCGGTGTTTGCCTGCCTGGATGCGGCGATGCACGAGCTTGAGCCGGGCGGTGTGATTACGTTGTTCGTGCGCGGGTCATCGGACGAGGCTGTGGTGCATGTGTCCGCATCACCGGCCCCGGGCCGCGCACCGGGCGCGGACTGTATCAAGGTTCTTAACGTGATCGCCCAAACCGCGCACTGCGGACTGGATGTGACACAGGGGCAGGATGCTCTTGTGTTTTCACTCAGGGTGCCGCGCATTGCATTCTGATCATGGGTGTATTCCCAAAGAAAGGAAGAGGAACATGGCCGGAGAAAAAATATTGCTGGTTGACGATGAGGAAGAATTTACAAAAACACTGTCCGAGCGCATGGAATCCCGCGGCCTCGTGGCGCGCACAGCCTCCAGCGGCAAGGAAGCACTGGAAAAAGTCAGCGCTGAAAAATTTGACGCCATCATTCTCGATATGCAGATGCCGGGCCTGGACGGCATAGAAACCATGCGCCGCATGCTGGAAAACAACCCGGACCTGCAAATCATTCTGCTTACCGGATACGGCACTGTGGAAAAGAGTGTCGAGGCCATGAAAATAGGCGCCAAGGATTTCCTGGAAAAGCCGGCGAACATCGAGCAACTGCTGGAAAAGATCAAGCTTGCGGGCAATGAGCGCATTGCCCTGGTGGAGAAGCGCGCCGAGGAATCCATCAGAAGCATTCTTAAGGGCAAGAGCTGGTAAGCCCGCGCTGCGCGCCTGTTCCCTCCGCCGCGTGCGCTTCGCGCGTGGCGCCTGTGTGTGTTTGTTTATCGCGTCCCCGCACAGCGCCGGGGGGTTGCGTTTCCCGTTATTTCCTCTGAAAATGGATGGCATGGCAAAAGCGATGCATCTCATGATTGTGTTTTGCGCCGCGGCCGCTCTGTCTGCGTGTCTGCCCCGGTGCGCCGCGGCTGTGCCGGCCATGGGTGAAGAGCCTTTGCTCACGGCCGAATCTGTGCATGACGTGACCTGGATGCCGGATTCGCGCGCCCTGGCTGTGAACACGGATCGCGCTCTGGTGCTGGTGGAGCCGCACGGCCCGCGCATCCTGCTGGAGGCCAACGGCGCTTTGTCCCCGGACGGCAATCGAATCCTGTACGCGGACGCCACGGGCCGTTTATTTCTCCAGGATGTGCGGGACGGCGCGGTGCTGGACCTTGGCCTGGCCGGCGCGCATCCGCGCTGGGCGCCCCGGGGCGCGCGGTTCGCTTATTATTCCGATGGCCGTTGCCCGGCGGGGGCCGCGGCCCCTTATTGTCCGCCCGCGGGACTTGTGGCCGCGGACCTGGAAGCCGGCGAACTTGTGCCCCTGAACCCGGGAGCTGGCCCGGATGGCAATTACGACTGGCTGCCCGGCGCATCCGGCGTGGTATATTTTGACAACGGGGAACTGGGCATTGCCCGCGCGGATGCGGCCACGAACACGCTGCTCACCAGGGTCGCGCCGTTTCCCTGCCCGCCCGAGGCGCCGTGCCAGGCTTGGGTGGCTGTGGCGCGCCGCGCGCCGCGCGCGGCCGCGTTTCTTTTCAATGATCGCAACAAGGACGGCGCCTGGGACAGCAACGATGCCGCAGCCCTGGTTGTGTTCGACACCGGCACCGGCCAGATGCTGCACACGGACCCGAGCGCCTGGTTCCTGTCCCCGGGCGAGCTGTCCGCAGGCCTGCGGCCCCGCGGCATCACCTGGAGTCCCGACGGTTCCATGCTGTGCTATGTGGCCCGTGACGCCCAGGGTTTTTTCCTCATGTTTCTCCCATTCTCCGGGGATATGCAACCCCTGGTGCTGCGCACCCGGGGCCGGCCCGATCTGCCCCGCTGGTCACCGGACGCCGAGGCGTTGGCTTATGTGCTGGTGCGCGATGATGCGTCTTCGCCCGCCGGCGCCATGTCCGAGCTGCGTCTGGTGCGGTTTGGCAACGAACCCGGTTCGGCCGCAGATGCGCCCGCGGCCCGGTAGGGCGCGCGGCGCGTTTACAAAAATCCCGCGACAGGATAGCATATAATGGATCACGGGCCCACATTGCGGCCCAGCCCGATTCTTTGAGGGGAAAACAATGACCGGACACTTGAGGCATTTTCTGATAGTTCTTTTTTTTGCAGCGGTTACGTGCTGCGCGGCCCCGGCCGCGGCCGCAACCTGCGCCCACTGCGTGGACTACACTCCGGGCTACATTGTGCTGCCGGCGGACGAGTCCGGGGACCAGGGCCTGCAGCTTGCCGCGCGCATGCTTGCGGAGACCATGCAAGCCCTGTACGCCACGGCCCCGATCACGGTGTCTGATAAGGATTTTGTGATGCCGCGCGACGGCCGCGGCATTGTGATTGTGGGCGCGGATAACCGCCTGGCCGCCGAGTTTGACCTGGGCGTGTATATGGAAAAGCGGACACTGCGCGCCGAAAGCCACGCCATCACGCCTGTGGATGTGCCTGGGGACAGTCCGGCCCTGTTCGTGTACGCGCCCGATATCCGCGGCGAAATGTTCGGCCTCACCTACCTGGCCGAGCGCCTGCGCCTGGCCCCGCGCCGCGTGCACGACATCAAAGAACTGCGCGAGCCCCATTTCCCCATCCGCATTATGAGCGGCGACCCCGTGGAAAAGGCCGTGCAGTACGGTTACAACACCGTATTCACCCCGCAAAGCCACAACAACGTGGTGCTGCTCGAAGATTATGACAAGGGCTTTTTCTTTCAGCATGAAAAGCAGCGCGGCTATCTCATGGAGCGGCGCCGCGAGTACGCCGCGGCCGTGGCGCGCCAGCAGGCGCTTGGCCTGGATTCCCTGTCCAGCGGCGACGAGTTCGAGTTTCACAAAGCCCTGCTCAAGCGCCCCTACGCCAAGGACATGCTGCGCGGCGCGGGTGACCCCTGGCTGTGCCTGTGCGCCGCCAGGGTGTGGGAGGTTTACAAGGCCAAGTACAAGGAAATCCTGGGCACGTTCAAGGACCTCGATTACATCATGATCCGCCTGGGCGAGAACTATGCCGGGGGCGATTACTTCGGCAACATGCCCGCTAAAAAGGAGTTCTGGGAATATTGCCCGCAGTGCCAGGATCAGGGATACGCCGACCGCATCGCGGCAATTATCAACCGCACCCAGGAAACCGTTTCCGGCGATTACCAGCGCCGCTACATCCATCGCACATGGGACACCAACAGCGACACATTCCACTCCAACCCCGACATGTACCGGGATATCCTTTCCAAAATTGAAAACAAAGAAAATCTTTATATTTCCGTGAAATACACCAGGACCGATTTCTGGCTCTACAACCACTTCAATCAAACCATCGGCGTGGGCGACGCGCCGCAGATTGTGGAGTACCAGTGCACGCGCGAGTACGAGGGCAAAGGCGCGTTTCCGAATTACGTGGGCGCGCACGTGGCCGCCGGATACCGCTACGCAGCCGAGCGCGGCGCCGTGGGGGCATGGAACTGGCACCACGGCGGCGGGTGGAACGGGCCCAATGTAAAAACCGACATCTGGAACGAGGCCAACATATACGCGGCCGCGCACCTGGCATGGGATCCCGCCCTGGATCCCGAGGACCTGGCCCGCGAGTGGGGCGCCCTGGAATTCGGCGCTGAAGACGCGGATAAAATCGCGCGCCTGCTCATGCTCAGCGCCGACGCCGTGCGCAAACTCATCTACTTCCAGGCCTACGCAGAAGCCAAGGGCGATCCCTGGATGCCCAACGAAAACTGGGTGCGCGACGATGTGATCAAGGGCAGCGACCGCATGCGCAAAATTTACAGCCGCGCCAGCGCCAGCGTGGATGACATGGTGCGGGAAAAAGAAGACGCCGTGCTCCTGGTTCAGGAAATGATCGGCCTGGCCGAAGACATGTCCGCCAAGCGGGACACCCGCGAAAAAGTGATCCAGACCCTGCAGTACGAACTGGCCCTGGCCAGGGTGCTGCGCAGCTACACAGGCGCGTTCCTCTATTACTGCCGCTGGCAGGAAACGGGCAGCGAATCCGACCGCAGCAAAGCCCACATGTACGTGCGCACGTGGCAAAGCGACTGGGATGTATATGAGCGCACTATCCCGGACCTCAAGTGGGCCGCCACCCTGTACCACGATGACGGCATGGTGGAAACCATGCGCCAGGTGGCGGACGATTTACAGCAGCGCCGCTGACGAGCAACCCGGCCGTTTCTTTTAAATAACCGTTCATTAAAAAGGATGATTTGACCATGCGAAAATTCAGCATTTTGATATTTGCCGTTTTGCTCCTGTGCGGCCGCGCGGCCACAGCACAGCTTCAGGACATCAACCCGCAGAGCGAACCCGGCACGCTTGAGGAAAAGGCGGCCCAGGCCGACGTTGTGGTTCTGGGCGTTGTGGAAAGCGTGCAGGCTGTGCAGGAGCATGATCCCTTGGACCGGCAGCCCTCGCGCGAGTCGTATGTGGCCGCGGTGCGCGTGGAGGAATTGTACAAAGGCGCGGCCGGTGCGAAATCCATCACTGTGATGTTTACCCGTTCGCACCGCAATACGCGGCCCCCGCTCGTGGACTTGCAGCCCGGAGACCGCGCGGTGTTGTTTCTTAAATCCCCGCGCGGCGGAGCGCACATGGAATTCGTGTCCCCGTTCTACGGAAAAGATGCGCCCGATTACACGCTGTTGCAGGATCTGCGCACCATGAGCAAGGACAAGGGGCTGGCCGCGGAAGTGGAAATCGCCATCTTTCTGGACGCCCCGTCCGCAGCGTCCGGCGCGCCCGCGCCGGTTCGGGTCCGCATCAGCAACAAGAGTGCAGTGGCCGTGATTTTCGGGTCCACGCCCGCGCCCGGCCAGGTGCTGATCGTCACCGGCCCGGACGGCCGCGGCCTGGCCATGCGCCCGGGCGCGCGCGACCTCGCCGCCGCGCGCATCCCCCTGTACCTGCCCGGCGGCGGCGTGTTCGAGTACCGCGCCGACCTTGCGCAATTTTTCGACCTGTCCCATGCGGGCGCATACACTGTCCAGGCCATGTTCGACCCGCCCGCAGCCTCCGGCGCCTGGAGCGGCACGCTTACATCACAGGTTCTGCCACTGGCTGTGGAGTGAGGCACTGGTTTTGGGGGATTGCGCTAAACTCCGCCCTGGCGCAGTTACTTTTTGTCCATCCGAATAATTAAATCCTCAAACGTATTGGCCACTGGTTCGAGCTGGTCCTCGGCCACTTTGTCCAGGGTGTCCTCGCGGCTGAAGACGTAGGGGGGCCAGGACAGGAAATCGATTGAGGGGATACCTGCGGCTGGTGTTTTGCCGGGTTTCATGCCAGAGAGGGTGTGGCCTGCGGCGGCCGCGAATGCCTCCCGGGGGAGAATGGCGGTGCGGATAAGGCCGTGTTGCTTTATGACATCTTCAAGAGCGGCTGCGGCGCGCGCGTCCAGGTTGGCGGTGAGGGCCGCGCGCGGCGCGGGCAGGTCCGTGCATGTGAGGCCGTCGCGTTTTTCCGTGCAGTCGCGGCCAATGCGGCCGATGGTGATGTCCAGGCCGATTTTTTCCAAAAGGTCCGGGTGGGCCTTGAAAAAGGCGTCCGCGCCCGGGGCGCCCTGTGTGCGGGCGGCGGTGAACAGGAAGATGAGGCCGTGGTTGAGGCGGGGCGCGCCCTGGGCCGCGAACCTGCGGGCCAGGGCCAGGGTTACGGCCACGCCCGTGGCGTCCTGCACAGCGCCCGCGAACGGGCTGCCGTAGTGG
>Ga0351876_1084_pt1 | contig 25640 bp, 16 predicted proteins | sample BONcelFGM3001C15_FD_206774 | JGI IMG/M metagenome (GOLD analysis project Ga0351876, IMG submission 206774) | Enriched cells from coal bed in the Powder River Basin, Montana, United States - BONCAT cells FGM rep3 HSBNCT.FGM.300.1.C15 ...
AATTTGGAAAATTTTAACGATCATAATTTTCCGTTATTTGTCGGCGGTATGAAGTTTACTGTTGAGCACAGTGATGAAGTGTGGAATAAATTCGAAGACTCAACTTGGCACATTCCCGAATTAATCATATACGATAGTAACGATAAAATTAAACTGATATTCAACGCATTTTATGACAGTTCATTTTCTCCTTCAATTCAACAAAAAAAATTACGTTCTTACTTAAACCAACTTATTGATATAAAGTTACCGACTGAACACAAATTAGCTAAGATAAGGGTGATAAACGGAAATACACCAAAAGATAAGAAGAAATGGTCTCAGCAGGTAAATGAAATAAAGGATTTTATTCAAAATAATGAGATTACAAAAGTTGTATTATCTAGAAAAATTGAAATTATTTTAACCGATAAACCGACCTCATATCAGTTGATAAATAGTTTGAATGAGAAACATCAAGAGAGTTTAATATTTTTATTCAAACAGTCGAATCAAATTTTCTTTGGTGCATCCCCCGAAATTTTATTTTCAATTAAAGATAAAACAATATTTACCGAAGCTTTAGCTGGAAGTGCTCCACGCTCTACTGACGATAATATTGATTCTAATTTTGAAATTGATCTTTTATCATCTACAAAGGAAATAAATGAGCATACTGCGGTAGTCGATTTTATTACTTCCGTTTTATCTGACTTTTGCAGTGAACTTAAATTTGATAAAGAACTAAAAGTGAAAAAATTAAATACAATTCAACACATTTGGACACCTATAGAAGGTTCTTTAAATAATAATAAATCCATGTTCCTGCTTTTAGAAAAATTTTTCCCAACTCCAGCAGTATGCGGGACACCGAAAGAATCTGCCCAATCAATCATTAAGAGAATTGAAGAACACAATCGAGGATTATACTCTGGTGTAATTGGATGGTTTAATTTGAATAACTCTTGTGACTTCGCGGTTGCAATAAGATCCGGTGTGGTTAATGAGAAAAAACTAACAGCTTTTGCCGGCTGTGGAATTGTAGAAGCTTCAAATCCTGATACTGAATTTGATGAAACAAATTTAAAATTCAACACTCTCCTCTCGATTTTTTCAGAATGAAAGTTAATCGTAATATACTTTGGACTTCAATATTTGTAGATGAATTAGTTAAACAAGACATTCACCATGTTTGCATTTCTCCAGGTTCTCGTAATACCCCATTGATATATTCTTTTGCAGTCAATAAAAAGATTAAAACTTATGTACATATAGATGAACGCGTTTCAGGTTTCTTTGCTACAGGTCTTGCGCGTGCTATAAATAAGCCTGTCGTCATTGTTTGTACATCCGGAACTGCGACTGCAGAATTATATCCGGCAATTATTGAAGCCTATCAACAACGAATACCTTTAATTGTTTGTACTGCAGATAGACCTGGGAGATTAAGATTTTTAGGAGCAAACCAAACAATCAATCAACCAAACCTTTATAAAAACCACATTCGTAAATATTTTGATTTGGATTTACCTGATTTATCAATCGATAGGTTAAACTTGCTTAAAAGTACAGCATATAATGCTGTTAATATTTCTTCTACTATTGATAAAGGTCCGGTTCATATTAATTTCCCGTTTGAAAAGCCATTTGAACCGGATGCTTATACAGATATATTCAACCCAAATATTTTGAAGGAACTAAGTTTTGTTGAAACCTATAAAAACATTAGCAAAAAGGAAATCAGAAGTGTTAACAGTCACTTAAATCAAATTATTGATTTAATTAAGAAAAGAAAAAAAGTATTGTTGATTGCTGGTCCGGACATATCAGATTTTGAATTTTCAAATCAGATTTATAAACTTTCTACTCTGATTAATTGCCCAATATTTGCGGATGCGGCTTCTAATTTACGTTTCGGAGAAATTGATAACAAAAATATCATAATCAATTACGACGCAATGTTGCGTTCAAAAAATATATCTAAGAAAATTAAACCTGAACTCATCCTTCAATTTGGAAGAATAATAACATCAAAAAGCTTGGAAGATTATATCGCAGAATTAAATATCCCGAGATATATGATTAATGAGTATGGAGACTGGTTTGATCCTGCAAATAAATCAATTGCATCAATTAAAATGGAACCAATAATTTTTTGTTCTGAGATAATAAGAATATTGGAAGATAATTCTTTCGAAAGACGGGAGAATAAGTGGACTAAAAATCTTCTTTTGCTTGATGAGAAAATTAATATCCTTAAATCTGAATTAATTTCACACTCCAAATTTCCAAACGAACCGAGAATAACCAATGAGTTGTTAAAAACAATACCAACCGGCTCTAATATAATGATTGGCAATAGTATGCCGATTAGAGACTTTGATTATTTTGCAAATAAATATGAGAGTGAGTTTAATATCTTCAACAATCGTGGTGCTAGTGGCATTGACGGTATTGTATCAACAGCTCTCGGTATTGCTATTGAAAGTTTAAAACCTACATTCTTATTAATCGGGGATCTATCATTTTATTATGATCTTAATAGTTTATTAATTGCAAAACAGTTGAAAATTCCATTAATAATAATTCTTATTAATAATGATGGAGGTGGGATTTTTGAAGTACTCCCTATTGCAAAATATAAAGATGTTTTCTCTACTTTTTTCAAAGCATCACCCCAATTAGAGTTTAATTCGATTGTAAAAGGGTTCGGTGGTTTTTATAAAAGAGTGAATTCGTGGGTAGATTTCCGATCAAATATCATTAATGCAATTAAAAGAAAAAGCTTTTCTGTAATAGAGATAAAAACAGATTCAAAAAAATCGCTTGCCCTTAGAAAGAAATTTTGGGAAGCCGTAAAATCAGAGATGAAAAATAATTTCTAAATCTCAATTTCTAACTGTGATAATAATTTATGAAAATGAGTTCTGTTAATTCCCAACATTTTAGCTGCTTCCGTTTTCGATTCTGCCTTCCTTAATACTTTCAAAATGAATCTTTTTCTGAATTCTGTTTCTGCTTCGGCAAGCGTCATCCCATCATTCATTGGAAGTTCTTCAGTAAACTGTTGAACGATTTCGGGTGGTAGGTCATCGCTGTCAATTTCAGAACTTTTAGAAAGTACTATACATCGCAATAGAACATGCTCAAGTTCCCTGATATTTCCCGGCCAATTATAATTTTCTAATACCTCAATAGCCTTCTCGGTTATCGTAAAAAGCTTGTCATCAGTTGAATTTTTATTAAGATAATAATTTACAAGACCCGCAATGTCTTCCTTTCGATCGCGGAGTTTCGGCATTGTAATTTCAATTACCTTTAACCGATAGTATAAATCTTCACGGAATTTGTTTGTTTGAATTAATTCATTAATATTTTTATTTGTAGCAGCAATAATTCGCACATCAATTTTAATAGGTTGTATTCCTCCCAGGCGTTCAAACTCTTTAGTTTGAATGACTCTAAGAAGTTTGGGTTGAAGGTTAATATTCATTTCTCCAACTTCATCGAGAAAAAGAGTTCCACCATTTGCGAGTTCCAATTTACCCACTTTAGTTTTGGTTGCCCCGGTAAATGCGCCGCTTTCATAACCAAACAATTCTGATTCAAGTAAATCAGTCGGAATTGAACTACAATCAACAGTGTAAAACGGGTACTCCTTCCTTCTCGAATTTCTATGAATTGCTTGTGCCAAAAGATTTTTACCCGAACCGCTTTCGCCCAATATTATCAATGAGGCATCTGTTGCAGCAACCTTGGAGGCTACTTTCAAAACATCAAATAATTTCTTGCTTCTGCCAATTATTTCAGAACTTGCAAACTCTTGTCTTAAATCATCGAGCTTAATGAACTGATCACTAATCATTTTCTTTTCAAGTGTATCAATCTGAGTTGATATTTCTAAACCTTTTACAATTAAGTTAGCGAAGGAAATCAAATACATTAAATCATTATTTGAAAAAGAATTTTCAGTTTTGCGTTTATCGAGATAGACCGCTCCGAGGACTTTACTCCCGGAAATAAGCGGAACGCATAAAACTGAAGTAATACCAAGTTTTATGATACTCACTTGCTTTGCATATTCTTGACGGTCATCAATATTGTCAATCTGAACCGGAGAGTGAGACTTAAGAGTATTTCGAATAACAGTTGTTGAAATCTCCATAGCATCAGGGTTATCATTAAGTAACATGTTTTTAGAATAAATAGAATCAATTTCGTCGCGGTCATTTATGAGGGTTATAAAACCTGCATTCGCTTTTAATTCTTTAACGACTATTTCAAGAGCTGATTCGATTAGTGACTTTTTTTCTTGTTTTGATGAGAATAATATTCCGGATGAGTATAAAACTTCTAATTTCTTTTTTTCATCATTTAAAGTTGAAACTTGTTTTTCCAGATTTATCTGTGTCTCAAAAAGGGTATTTATATGATGAGAAATTTCCCTGTTCCAATTTAGGAAGGATTTAAATACTTGATCGACTTTAGAATTTAATTGAGTTGGCTGATTTAACTCTCTAATTTCAGTCGACAACTCGCTGCAAAGTTGAGATATTTTTGAAGCCGAATCGACCAAAATATTTTGTAACTGTTGCTTCTTCTCTAAGGGTAAAGACATAGGTTTTATGATTTATTGATAATTTAGTGGAGTAAAGATAAGGTTTTGAATTGAAAAACAATAGGTTCTGCATCACATTGTGATGAAAATTTCAAGAAAATAATTGAATGCAAAAAAATATCTGCTATTCGGTTGTTTTGATATTGTTAAGTTCTCCCAATATATATGCAATCGATTTTTTTACTAATACAAAATCAACTGGAATTTTTGAGCAAAGAATTTTTGCAATTTCTTCATCAGTTGCTGTTAAAATTCCATAACCATTTTGAGATAAAATTTCCCGCAATTTTTTTAACTCACTGGTATTATCATCTATTATTAGGATTTGCTTTTTCATAGTTTGCTTCATAATTAAATTTGATTCGTGATTGTCGTAAATTAACGACAGTTATACTTACTCCAAGTTTCAAACGATTAGAACCCCAGAGGTTACCTTATTAAGGTAACCTCCGAATAAATGCATATATGGGGCTGGTGGTTGTGAGAAAGTCTTTTAATCCTTCTCATGTTGCATGCACAGGATTGCCCTGTTCTACTTTCAATTAATTCCACACACCTAAGAAAAAATTCAGCAGAACCCGAATGCATGTCTTAGCTTAGAGATTAGTATGAAATTGTAGCCCTGCATATTTATGACAATAATTGTTCCAGTTGTAGAATGTCAGAAAACAGAGAGTTTTAGATGTTCGATAAAAAATCTGTCGCTAATTTCCAACAGTGATAAAATTATTTTGTTTGTTTTTGGGCAATGGTGAGCAATGCAGAAGTTACTTCATTGAGACTCGAAAAGCGTTTCTCGGGGTTTTTCTCCAAACATTTGCATACCACAGTAGTGAAGAAATCATTTAGCGCATAATCACAGTTTTCTGGAAAAGTTGGAGTCGTATTAAATATTGCATGTATGATAGCTATTTCATTTTCTCCTTTAAAAGGAATTTCATTTGCCAACATTTCATAAAATATAACCCCCAGTGAGAAGATATCAGTTCTATGATCAACAATTGTATTAGTTATCTGTTCAGGGGCACAATACCCCAGTGTTCCAATAACAGTACCGAGTGAAGACATAGTGGTTATTAGAGATGACTTTGAAAGTCCGAAATCCATTATTCTGATACACCCATTTTCATCAAGCATTATGTTATTAGTTTTTAAATCTCGATGAATTATTTGTTTGGAATGAATTTCTTTTATTCCTTCACAAATCTGTAAGGCTAAGTCAAATACTTGATTATGATTTATAGGATGATGTGATTTAATATAATCTTTCAATGTGCCACCGGATAGCAATTCCATAGCGATAAATCCTCTCCCCTCCCATTCACCTATTTCAAATACTTTTACAATTGAAGGATTGTCAAAAGTAGAAAGAAGTTGACCTTCAGAAGAAAATCTTTTACGATTTTCAATATCATCGAGCAATTCTTTATTTAAAACCTTTAGTGCTACAGTTTTTTTTGAAATTTTATCGAAGGCTTTATAAACTATTCCCATTCCCCCTTTTCCAATTTCTTCTGATATTCTGAAATGAGAAATATATTTCGCATTTCTTCGAAGTTGGAGGTTTCGACTTATTGTGATTGATGCAGAAACAAATAAAACTATCGGCAATAAAGAGTAGAATAAAGATGTACTAAATTCTTCCATTATTGAAATGTGCACTAATATGAAGTATATCCCCATCAATAAAATGTAAAAATAAAATTTACTCCCCAATGGATTTGGAAAGTATTTTTTAGAAATTAAAATCGAAAACAAAACGATGATTCCGAAGAGAATGAATTTCACAAATTCATCAATTGGATTGAGAAGTAACCAGGTCCGTTTTAAACTATTTATAGATATTAAATAGATGTGGTTTAAAAAAGAAGATTCTCTCATAGTTAGTGTAAAACCAGATTGATTAAATTCCCGAATAACCTCTTTACCGGATGGAAATTTTGCTGTTAATTTATACTTACTTGCTTTCGGAAGTCCAAATATTATTTCTGAAATGTTTTGTTGGATCAGTGGAGATGAACCAATTCCTAAAATTTTCTGTGTTGTATGGATGAGATCACCTTGATCATCAATTGCCTCCAAGAACAATGCAGTGCCGATTCCACTTCTGTTACTTTCATCACTGATTAGGTTAACTTTTACATAATTATCCGACACTAAGTTATTACGATATAATCGCGCCCGTTCACCTTGCCCATAAGAATATCTTGAACTTGAAAGAAATAAATCCAGATCTCCATCATCATCATAATCAATAAAGCTCGGATTCCCTGAAAAGCTCAAACCAGCCGATTCACTAACTTCTATAAATCCTTTTCCCTTATTATTAAGAAAAAGTTTTGAGCTTATGAAAATATCCATCCACCCATCATTATTTACATCTGCACTATTTAACATGCCATTTGTTGGTTCAGGACTAAACACTGTTTCTTGAACAAATTCTTTCGTCTCTGCTTTTCTGAAGGTACCATTTTTATTATTATAAAATAGTGAAGGTTCTTTCTTTTGATGATGGACTATGATATCCATATATCCGTCATTATTAAAATCTTCAGAAATTGCTACATGAGTTGAAAAGGAGATATTTGCATCAATATCAAAAGCAGTGTCAATACTCTTCTTAAATTTAAAATCCCCCTCGTTGAAATAAAGATCACATAGTTTACCATTGTTGGGAAGGTTGAATGGAATTAATACATCAATTAAACCATCATTATTAAAATCGGAGAAGAGATTACCAAATGATTTATTATCTATTGGTTTGGAGATATTCGATACTGCTTCCGGAAGAATTTCAAACCTACCTGTCCCATCATTTTTAAAAATCAAATCGGAATTGTCAATGGATGAAACATAAAGATCAAGAGCACCATCATTGTTTAGATCAACTAATCGGGATGAAATTAAACCAAATGGTTCATTAACAGGGAAAAACAATTTTGACTCAGTAGTAAAGTCTTTATAAGTTTTACCAGCCGTTCCGAGATATACTCTAAAATTCTTAAAATCATTTATTATAAAAAGATCATTATATCCATCATTATTAATATCACCTACTGAAATTGATTGAACGTTAGCAAAATCTTCATTAAGTCCCATATTCAATGAGTTTTCTAAAAATGTTTTTTGCTCACTTAGTTCGTAGAAGAATGACGCCCCATCTTCCTGCAATACAAATAAATTGAACGGTGTGTCCATATTCTTTTTGAAAAAAACACCAGCTCTTCCATCTTTTCGAAGAGATGATTGTGCAGTATAATCTGTAAAAGAAAACTCAAGCGTTTGAGAAGTTGTATAAATTCCTTTCCCTCCGATTATCCATATATGTTTTTCCCCTTTATTATCAACTATAATACTTATATCGTTAAAACTATCATCAAAGTTTTTAAGGAAAGGATCAGTTAACCAGGTACTATCTGCTAATTGATAAAAAGTAGAATTATCACCAACTATATAAACTTCTTTTTCATTCAACGGAAGTATTTTGAGTAAACGATTAGGTGTTTCTATTGGAATATAAATCCATTTGCTACCATCATACTTCAAAATGGTTCCTTTATCTCCGACAATCCACCCTAAATTCTTATTCACCATCTTAACACAGAATAATTGTTTATTTGTAGGTGATTGAATTTTGAACCATTTCCCATTAAGATATTGGATTATTGTACCATCCTTTCCTACTGCCCAACCATTATCAACATCAATCATATCAATTGAATTTAAATTACCGGACAAAAGATTAGGTAAAGTTTTTTTATCTATCGGGCTTTCATATTCTGACCATCCAATCCCATCAAATAAAAGGATGTTTCCTTGTTGTCCTACCATCCATGCCGTACCGTTGGGTAAAACTGCTATATCTAAAAACATTGCATAATCTATCTCATCCCACATTACTCTTGGAAGAGATATTTCAGTTCTTAAACCATTTGAAAATTTTGAAAGAATAGGTCTATATGCACCATTATGGGTTAAGTGATTCACCGCCCAAATGGTTGAGGAATCATACTTTGCAATTAGTGGAAAATCAGAATACGGAAAGGAATGAATTGGAGTCCATTTACCATTTCCAAAAGAATAAATTTTTCCGTCAATTTCTCCCCGTCCACTTGAGATTGCTAAACCGCTATCAGGTGAAAACATTGTAATTTTTGTGCCTAAATCAACTGAAGCCTGTTTATACCAAATACGTTCAAAATGTTTGTTATCCCGGGAAGTATCTTTCCGTTTCTCTACATCAACACATGAAAAAGATAACACTGATAATAGCAGAAATACCAACAATTTTGAGATGTCTAAGAAACTATTTAGAGGATAATTATTCATTGAGTAACTAAGTCTAAATTAATTTTCATTACACTTTAATAAATATTTTTTTTGCATAAAGAATCCACATTAACCCTAACCAGAAGAGAATAAATGAAATTGCCCAAGCTAATGAAGCATTAATAGGAGAAAAGAAAGGGACAAAAAATGAATCGTACAGATATGCTCTGAGAGTTATTTCTTTTTCAAATTCATCAGTCCATTTAATCAATGTTAAAGTTCTTGCAAATATACCCGATAAGAAAAAAACTGTGATGGCATTTAATCCATATACAATGAACGGTTTTGTCCACCATTTCCAACCTTGAACATCAACAATCCAATAACACATTGCAAAGAATATTAAGGCTAAACCGGAAGTGTAAGCTACATACGAACTAGTCCACAAACTTTTATTTAGTGGGAACCAAATATCCCAAATAATACCAATCAGAAGCGAGAAATTTCCCGCAACAAATATCCAAACAGCCTTTGTAGCTTGATCTTTTTTTGTTCCGAGCCAATGCCCCAACATTATTCCTGAAATAGCAGATGTAATTGCAGGCATTGTTGATAAAATTCCTTCGGGGTCCCAAACTTTAGTGGCTTTCCATAGATGTCCACCAAGAAGTAAATTATCAAAATAGGCACCGAGATTTGTCGCTGGTTCCAGGTTCGCATATCCAACTCCAGGAACTGGAATTAGAGCCATCAGAAGCCAATAGATAATCAATAATGATAAACCAATTATAGCTTGAGTTTTAATTGAAGTTTTTAAAAAAATGATTGAACTAACAAGGTATACAACAGCAATCCTCTGTAGTACTCCCGGAATTCGAATAGTCTCGAGATTAAAATATGGAAACCCCGCTAGTACCATTCCTAACAAAAAAAGTATTAAGCTCCTTTTAAAAATCTGCAATATTAATTTCTGTTGATTGTCCCCCCGCTCTTTTCTTTTTGTCATTGAAAGGGTTATAGCAACACCTACAATGAATAGGAAAAAAGGGAAGATAAGATCAGTTGGAGTGCAACCGTGCCATTTTGCATGTGCAAGTGGTGGATAAATATTTCCCCATGATCCAGGATTATTGACTAATATCATGCCCGCTATTGTTATTCCTCTAAAAACATCAAGAGAAAGTAATCGTTCTTGTTTTACATCTGTCATAATCTTATCCTTTGATAAATAATGATTTTTCACGGAAGGAAATTACATTTAAACGTTGCTTCATTCAAGCAAAGAAATTTAATGAATTGTTTTTATACAAATAAATTTCATACATAGAGAATATCTTCTTATAATTGAAACTCACTTTTACAAAAATTGGATTTATGAAAATCGTTAGAAAATTATATGATTGGATGCTTCACTGGGCAGAAACACCTTACGGTGGGATTGCTCTTTTTATCATTGCATTTGCTGAGTCTTCTTTTTTTCCAATTCCTCCAGACGCATTATTAATTGCTTTGGTATTGGGAGCAAAAACTAAAGCATTTAAATTTGCAGCAAATTGTATGGCGGGTTCAGTTATAGGTGCTTTACTTGGATATTCAATAGGATATTTTGTCTGGTGGACTCCAGACCACAGCTTTACTCCATTAGCTTATTTCTTCTTTAATAATGTTCCAAGTTTCACCGAATCTACGTTTTACAAAATTCAACAATTATATTCGGATTACGATTTTTGGATAATTTTTACTGCCGGCTTTACGCCTATTCCATATAAAGTATTCACAATTGCTTCAGGGGCATTTGATATTAATTTACCAATGTTTATCCTTGCTTCAATAGTAAGTAGAGGAGCAAGATTTTTTTTAGTTGCATATCTTCTTTGGAAATTTGGTGAACCAATCAGAAATTTTATTGACAAATATTTTGATTGGCTTGCAATTGGTTTCACCGTGTTATTAATTGGTGGGTTTGTATTAATAAAATTTGCAATTTAAGTGATAGCAAAAATAACTTTATCTATTAACAAATTTATGGATAAATAATGAGTAAGTTCAAATATGTGATTAAGAGAAGCGGAGCGATTGTTCCCTTCAACGAAGATAGAATTTCGAACGTAATATATCGTGCTGCAGTCTCAGTCGGTGGACGTGATAAAGAGAAAGCGAACGAACTTGCAAAACGGGTAATACAATTACTTGAAGAGACCTATAGTGAAGATCATAAACCAAATGTAGAAGAAATTCAAGATATTGTTGAAAAGGTTTTAATTGAAAGCGGACACGCAAAAGTTGCAAAAGAATTTATTATTTATAGAGAAGAAGCGGCAAATCGGAGAAGAGAAAATAGTCGTCATTTTTCTAAACCGAATGAATTAATCCCCTGGAAAAAAGTATGGCGTTCACTTGATTGGGCATTGACTCATAATCTTAATACCATTGAATCGTTTAACTCAAGAATTCAAAGCGGACAATTTCCTCAAATTGTGCATGAATCAGAATCACTCTACGAAACACAACTTGATACCGCAGCCGAGTTAATAAAAGATCGTTCATCTGAACTCAAAATGGTTATGGTTAGCGGTCCATCCTCTTCAGGTAAAACAACTACGACTATGAAACTTGAACAACGACTAAATAAAATGGGGATGAAGTTTGTTGCTCTAATCGTTGACCATTATTTCTTTGATCTAGAAATGCATCCTAAAGATGAATTTGGTGATTATGATTTTGAGACTCCTCAAGCGCTCGATCTCGAATTAATAAATGATCATTTAAAAAGATTAGCTGCAGGAGAAGAAGTTCTTATCCCTTATTATGATTTCAAATCTGGAAAACGTTTTGATAATCGTACCCCACTTCAGTTGCATGAAAATGAAGTATTACTTATAGATAGTCTACATGGACTTTATCCTGAATTCAGTAAAGAAATTCCGGCAGCACAAAAATTTAAACTATATCTCGAACCTTTGTTGCAAATGAAAATGGACGACAATCAATATATAAGATGGACTGATATAAGATTAATGAGGAGAATGTTACGGGATTCAGTTCACCGCGCCTATCAGCCGGAACAAACTTTGTTACATTGGCATTATGTTCGCTCATCAGAGAAAAGGACAATTTTACCATACAGTAATACTGCTGATTATATCGTAAATACTTCCATGGCTTATGAATTATCAATCTATCGACCAAAATTACTTCAAGGTTTTATTGAATGGGAAAAAAAATATGCCGATGATCCTTTAAGAGAAGATGCCTTCATACGTTCAGCCCGCGTTCGAAAAATGCTTGAAGCAATAGAACCGGTTGAAGATGAATCCGCTATTCCAGGTGATTCAGTAATCCGTGAATTTATTGGCGGAAGTTCAATGAATGTGCATTGACAAAAATATTTCAAATTAGAATCAGTCTTTGCTATAACAAATTCATTTGTTTTCCAGAAATAAATTTTTACATCTTCGGCAAACGTTCGAGATAAGAACTATTGCTTAAAACTGCAAAAGTTTCGGTTAATCTAAGTTCATCAAGTGATTCACAATTCATATAACTCATGGCACTTCTTAATCCATCAGAAATACTGTTAATAACATTAGAAACTGCCCCTTTGTAAGCTACCATGGTTTCTTCTCCTTCAATAAACTCATTCTTCATTTTAACACCAAATGAAGCAGACCCCCTATATTTTTTCCAAAGTTGTCCATTATATTTAATTACTTCTCCGGGAGTTTCACGCGTACCGGCTAACATTCTTCCAAGCATAACAACATCAGCTCCAAGCGAAATAGCTTTTGAAACATCTCCTGAACTTTTAATTCCACCATCCGCAATAATTTTTATTTTGAGTTTGTTTTCGTTTCGATAAGTAAGATTATCTAATAACGATGAAACCTGTCCTATTCCTATTCCTGTTTGAATTGAAGTTGAACAAACACTTCCATTCCCTATTCCAACCCGAACTGCATCTGCGCCGGCATCTTCTAATTGTTTAAGCGTTGCATGATGAGCAATATTGCCAACAATCACCGGGGCGGTTGTTATTTTTTTTACTTCTTCAGTTTTTTTAAGTACTTCAAGATTGCTCGCATTTGCTGTATCAATACAAATAATCAAATCCAGATCACCTAATCTTTTAATCACATCGGCTTCAGTATTCAGTCCGATTGATACGGAACGAATTCCGTCTTTGCTATTTTGATTAACTACATCGTCTAATGATGAATCAAACCGATTCAAAATCCCAATACAACCTAATTGAGTTAATGTCTTCGCCATATCAATACCCGTTACTGTATCCATCGGACTTGATAAAACAGGAACAGTTAATTTCATCCCTAAAAAAGTAGATGCAGTGTTTGCCTCTGTTCTTGATTTAATTCTAGATATCTTGGTAGGGATAAGACTTATATCATCATAAGTTAAAGATTGATGATAATTATTTAATTCAGTTTTCGAATAAAGTTTCATTTTAATCCTTATTAAATGTTTAGTAAAATTTCCATTTCGTCCAAGATTTCATTCATCTTTTGTGCGGTTGCAATAATTGGTTCAGAAGAATCCATATTGACACCGGCATTTTTTAAAATATTTATTGAATAATCAGAACTTCCCGCTTTGAGGAAATTAAGATATTTTTGCACCGCCATACTGCCTTCATGTTTAACCTTTGTGGTAAGTGCTTCAGAGGCTGCAAATCCGGTTGCATACTGAAAGACATAAAAATTGTAATAGAAATGAGGAATCCTCGCCCATGTATATTCTTCATCTTCCGTAACAAACATAGCACTTCCCCAATATTTTTGATATAACTCTTTATAGAATAACCTTAAATCTGAACTTGAAAGTGAAATACCATTTTCTGTTTTTTCGTAAACAGATTTTTCAAATTCAGCAAACATTGTTTGACGATAAAATGTAGCAGTTACATTATTTAAATATTTTTCCATTAAAAAAAGTTTTTCTTCTTTACTGGAAGAATTTTTAATGAGATATTCATGTAATAAAGATTCGTTAAATGTAGAAGCTACTTCAGCTAAGAAAATTGAATAATTTGAATAAATATAAGGTTGATACTTTCCTGTAAAATATGAATGCATATTATGCCCCATCTCATGGGCAAGTGTAAAAACATCATTTAATAAATCAGTCCAATTCAATAAAACAAAAGGATGAACACCAAATGTAGTTCCGGATGAATAAGCACCACTCCTTTTAGCTTGCGTTTCGTAAACATCAATCCATCTGTTTTCAAATGCAGTTCTAAGTGGAGTTAAATATTCTTCACCCATTATTTGGAGTGAATCAAAAACAATTTTTACTGCTTCATTATAAGTGTATTTTTTTTCAGAATGATTTTCAAAAATTGTAACGTAAGAATCATAAGGTGCCAAGTATTCAACATTTAGCAATTTCTTTTTCAATTCTGCCCATCGGTGCATTGGTTGAAGATTATCCTCAACTGATTTTATTAGGTTGTTATAAACTGAGATCGGTATATTATTTCGATTTAGTGATGCGTGCAGAGCAGAATTAAATTTTCTCGCTTTGGCTGTAATGATGTTTGCTTTCAAGTTTCCGTTAAACAAAACATTTATAGTATTCGAAAAGCCTCTGAAAGGCTTATAAAAAGCTTCATAAGCTCTTTTTCTGTATTCCCTATTTTTTGAATAGAGTGCAGCATAAAATCTACCATGCGACATTTCGATTGGTTCCCCATTCTCATTTTCTATTATTGGGAATTTCATATCAGCATCTGTAAAAATAGAAAACACATCGTATGGTATAGAATTAATCTCGCTCTCCATTGCAAGGATTTTCTCTTCGGCTTTACCTAAAGTATGTTTTTTATCTCTTAATAATTCATCAATAAAATGGTGGTAATGAGAAAACGTCTCTTCGCTGACTAACTCACGCAAAGCGTTTTCATCAACTTCTAACAACTCAGGTTTTATAAAAGCACTTGCCGCAGACACCTCGGCAAATAAAGATTTTATCCGGTTATCCATACTCAGATAAATTTCTTTTCGAAGATCAGAATCCTTTGATAACATGGAATAAAGGTAAAGCCTTTCCAATTTTATTCCGGTTTCTTCATCTAATAGTAAGCATTCTTTAATTAGATTAATGTCAGAAGTAAGATTGCCTTCATAATTTGAATATTTAGGAATATTCGATTTAACTGATTGAAAATCTTTTTCCCAATCATCGTTAGTCAAATAAATGTCACATAGATTCCATTTATATTTTTCTTCAATTTCATCCCGGCTGGGTAAACCACCCGCTTCTACAGAATTTAGAAATCTATTTCCAAACATTTTTAGAGAGTTAATTTTTAGCACAAAATACCCATTATTAGTTTTTACATGAATAAACAGAGTGTAAATATACAAATAGCCCCAAAAAGGAAGAAACTAATATATATGAAATTTATTGACTTTTTTACCCCGAACGACTAACTTTGGTATCTTAAATATTTTATACACATACTTAATTGATATTCTATGAAAGAACTACGATTCAGATTCATTCTCATTGTTTTGGCGATTGCCTTAAGTATCTATTTATTATATCCAACTTATGTTGATTATCATAATTCGAAGGATATTCAAAAAATAGTACAAGCAAAACGCTCCGAACTTTTAACTAACAACCCCTCTATTTCGGAGGATCAATTAGATAAAGTTCTGCTGTCTATTGAAGATAGTATTAAATTAGCCGACCCCTCTATCCGTGAAGCAAGACTCAAACGGGTAAAACTTGGACTAGATCTCCAGGGAGGTATGCGGGTGGTTTTAGAAGTTAACACAGTTAAACTTCTCGAAAAAATTGCAAATAATCCTGATGATGACTTTAATCAAGTACTTGAAAGTGCTGCAAGCGAAGCTGCAATCAGTGATGAAGCAATTGTTGATATTTTTGCCCGAAAACTGGAAGAAAAGAAGGTTAGACTTAGCCGGTATTTTGGTTCAATTAGAGAAGAAGATAGTAAAATACTTTCTGATTTAAGAACCCAAACAGATGATGCAGTTACGAGGGCAATGGAAATCATTCGTAACCGTGTCGATCAATATGGTGTTTCTGAACCCTCAATTCAAAAACAAGGTGAGCGAAGAGTTATTATTGAACTTCCCGGTATCGCTAAAGAAGAAGAAGCAAGGCAATTGTTACAAGGGACAGCCCTTCTTGAATTCAGACTTCTCAAAGAACCTGAATTCGCGATAAATGTAATGAAAAAGGTTGACGAAACTCTCGCTGGAAAAGTTTTAGATGAAACTGATTCTTCAATTGTTAAGGACTCAACTAAACTCGCGGCAGATACTTCCAAGCAAACCGATACTACATCGAATGAACAACTTTCAGCTGAAGAATTCGCAAAGCAGCATCCTTTCTTTGCAGTCGCTCTAATTAATCCGCAGGGACAGACTGCTGATGCTTATGTTAAAGCTGATGACAAAGTAAAAATTCAAAGAATGTTAAATCGTGCTGATGTTCAGCAAGTCATTCCTAACAATGTTGAGTTTGCATTTTCAGCAAAACCAATTGGGGTTCAAGATGGACAAAATATTTTTGTCCTTTATTTAGTTAATAAAAATCCGGAATTAACCGGAGGTGTCATAACAGATGCGATGGCAAATATTGACCCGAGTACTTCTGCTGCAATTGTCAGTATGGAAATGAATTCCGAAGGTGCAACTGAATGGGCAAGAATCACCGGTGCAAATATTGATAAAAGATGCGCAATCATGCTCGATGGGGTAATTTTTTCTGCCCCTGTTATAAGAGGAAAAATCCCAGGAGGAAGGTCTCAAATTGAAGGGATGGCAAATCTTGAAGAAGCTAAGTTATTGGAAATCGTTTTGAAAGCTGGTGCACTTCCGGCGCCTGTCGAAATAATTGAAGAACGTACAGTTGGTCCATCACTTGGTCAAGATTCAATTTCTAAAGGGCTAAACTCTGCTATCTTAGGTTATGTCTTAGTTGCAATCTTTATGATCATATATTATAAAAAAGCCGGTACTATTGCAGCTGCAGCATTAACCTTCACCATACTTTTTATTATGGGAATATTAGCCGGATTTGGAGCAACACTTACTTTACCCGGTATCGCTGGTGTAGTACTAACGATGGGTATGGCTGTCGACGCAAATGTACTTATTTACGAGCGAATAAGAGAAGAACTTGCAACCGGTAAAACTATAAAAGCAGCAATCGATGGAGGTTTTTCTAAAGCATATTCGGCAATTTTCGACTCGAACATTACAACATTCTTTACTGGTATCATCCTGTATCAATTTGGAAGCGGACCGGTTCAAGGTTTTGCACTCACACTTATGATTGGTATTGTGGCAAGTTTGTTTTGTGCATTGGTAATAGGTCGATTATTGTTCGATTTTATGGTAGTTAAAGGTCAAAAAATTTCTTTAGGATAATTAAACTAGCTTTAAGGAGCAGAATTTTACATGCGATTATTTGAAAATTTAAATATAGACTTTTTAAGCAAACGAAAGCTATTTTATATAGTTTCGACCATCATTTTTGTGGTGGGCTTAATGAATGTTGTTTTCAGAGGGCTTGAATTCGGTATTGATTTCAAGGGAGGCTCTGAAATTGTACTTCAATTCGATAACCCTATTGAAATCGGTGAAGTTAGATCCAATTTATCTAATATTGGTTTAGGTGAACTTGAAATTAAAACTTTTGGAGATGAGAGAGGTGTTCTTATTAGAACCGAGCTTCAAGAGATACCAAAAGAACTTTATCCAAAAGTTATTACAACAATTGATGAAGCAATAAATAAAATCTTCCCGTCTTTACCTAAGACAATATCCGACAGTACTTCAAGTTCAATTACTTATGCTTTTGAAAGTGCTGATACAACAACAGTTTTAGCTGATAGATTATTCCTTGTTGGTTTTCAGGCAGGAAAAGTTTCTGAAGAAGTTGATAATAAGGAGGTAATAATTAGGGTTGGTATATCGGATTGGATTAAAGAAAATCTGAAAGAAAAATTACCCGGGAATTCATTCCAGGTTTTAAGAGAAGATAGAGTTGGACCTAAAGTTGGAGCTGAGTTAAAACAGAATGCTCTTCTTGCAATCTTCTTTTCTCTTATTGTAATACTTGTCTATCTTGGATTCAGATTCAAATTTATCTTTGCGTTCGGTGCGGTTGCAGCACTTTTTCATGATGTATTGATAACACTTGGATTATATGCTTTGTTGTATGATGTAATTCCTGGACTTAATCTTGAAATTTCACTTACAATTGTTGCTGCATTTTTAACCCTCATCGGTTACTCAATTAATGATACTGTGATTGTATTTGATCGTGTCCGTGAGACTCTTAAGTTACACAAAAACGGGAATATCAAGGATTTGATTAATCAAAGTATCAATAAAACCATGAGCCGTACAATTTTAACTGGTGGGACAACATTACTGACGGTGCTCGTATTAATGATTTTCGGTGGTGAAGTATTACGTTCTTTTGCTTTTACTTTATTCTTTGGTATTATCATCGGAACTTATTCATCAATATTTGTGGCAAGCGCAATCGTTTATGATTATGCCGAAAAGTATAAGAAAAAACTTGATTTCTAAGTCTCATTTTATCTAATAAAAAACCTTGAGCAATTAGTTCAAGGTTTTTTTATTTTAAAACCACCAAAATAATTTTATCTATTAGTACAAATTCAATCTTACTTTATTGTACATGGTTATTCATTCAGAACGATATTAATGAGGGGATTATATGAAAATTTTCTTAACAATTGGTATAGCATTCTTGTTCATTTTCACAAGTTGTTCTAAAAACGAATCTGTAGTCGATCCCATAAACGATAATCTATCATGGAATAAACAAATTGCCGTAGCTTACGTTCACTCTTATGCCACTGTTATTGGTGAAGCAGCATTGAATTTATCTACAGATTCATCCTTAATTAATTTCATTAGGAAATCTATAGACCCTATTAGTTTTTATACTGACAGCTCGGGATACTTTTATGTTTATGATTACAACTGTGTAAACATTGCCCACGCCAGACAAAAAGATTTACATGGACAAAATCTCTTTAATTACACAGATACAAAGGGCAAATTTGTAATTAGAGAGTTATCTACAAAAGCTCAAAGTGGTGGTGGATATGTTGAATTTTATTGGATAAAACCGGGTGAAACTGGTGAGAAGAAAAAACTCGGATATGTTGAACCAATACCAAACACTAATTATTTTATAGGTTCCGGAGTATATTTGGAATAAAGGTAAAATGCATTCTTAGAAAATAAATCTCTATTTTATTTTAACCACCACACATGTGAGATCATCAAATTGATCCATTCCATCTCTGAAGTTAATAGTTGCAGAAATAATTTGATTCATTATTTCATCTGCAGTTTTATTGTTATTTAACCTTAAAGTATTCATCAGATTTTCTGTTCCAAAGAATTCTTGTTCAGCATTAACAGTTTCGGTAATTCCATCTGAATAGAACAAGAACACTTCTCCTTTATGGAGTTTGATCTGCTCTTCCTCGAGTGTAGCCTCAAAAATTGGTCCTTTATCAAGTCCGAGCCCAATCCCTTTTGATTGAAACAGATTTATATTTCCTGATTGCGATACTAAAAGCGGTACATGTCCTGCACGGCAAACATCAACAATGTTTTTATCTAAATCAAACATTGCTAAAGTCAAAGTGATAAACCAATGCCTCTCAATTGCCTTATATATCTGTCTATTTAATTCTAACAATATTTCCTTAGGTGAATCATACTGCGTTGAATAGAGATTCAATAAAGTCTGAAGTTTAGTCATATAAAGTGAAGCTGAAAGTCCTTTTCCAGAAACATCTCCTACAACAACAAGAATTCTATTACCTGAAATGTTTATTACATCAAAGTAATCACCTCCAACTTGCATAGCCGGAATCATTTTCCCTTTAATATCTAGTTGTTCTATTATCGGAATTTCTTTCGGGACAAGAGTTTCCTGAATTTTACGAGCAAGCTCCAAATCTCTTTCCAATTTTAATTTTTCCGTTTCAGACTGATACAAGCGGGCATTCTCTATAGAAACTGCGGCTTGATTAGCAACAGCACTTAACAATTCCAATTCCTTAATCGAAAACTTTGAACCTGAATATTTTAAACCGAATATCATTAAACCAATAATATTATTATTTACGATTAAGGGAAGTGCAGTATAAATTTCTTCTTTTAAAAAAAGATTATGGTACTGAGGGAAATCATTCTGCAATTCTTGTGTTTCAATTATATTAAATTTCTCTGAGACAAATTTTTCGTAAATAAAATCTGAGATTTGCGTTTCTTCTTTAAAGTAAAATTTAGACTTATCTGAAATATTTCTACTTCGCACTAATGAGAAAGTATTTGTTTTGTAATCCTTTAGTATCAATCCGAACTTTTGAACTCTTAGCAAATCTGAGAATGTGGAGGTTATTGTATTTAGAATATGATCCAGAGTAAATGCAATTGAGCCATTCAAATCTTTACTTAACTGAAGCAATATTTTTTGATATGCAAATTGTTCAGGATAAAACTTTCGTGTTAGTAAACCCTGGAATTTATCTTTTGTTGATTGGAAAACTAAAGCAAAAAGTAAAAATGAAATTGCTGAAATAAAATTTTGATAATCAGTTCCAACGACTTCACCTATACTCTGTCCAATAACATAAACCGAAAGGAAATACAAAATAGCTAAGGTGAATGTGGCGGTACCATAAACAATTGTATTCTTGACAACAACACTCACATCCAATAATTGATACTTTAATATCGAATAACCAAAAGCTATTGGGATAAGTATTATCAGTACGATTGGAGTGTAATGCTCGGGTGTATTAAAAACTATATCGGCAACCAACGGAGCAAAGAAACTGACATAGATTATGCCCAGGATTCCAATTATAAATGAATTTAATATTATTAATACCGATTTTTTCTGCGGAGAGTTCTTAGGTAATTTTCTGTATTTTAAACCAAGAATAAGTAATGAAATGATAAATGCAATTACAAATAATACATTCACAGGAATAAATAAAGCTCCCGGATTTGTGGAAATCTTTTTCAAGAAAAGTGGATTACTTAAGATGTAAATATAGTAGATACAATAAACAATAATTGGTGTTATGTAAAGTGAATACTGAAACCATCGTTTATTCATAACCTTTGAACGCGTTGGAAAGATTAAAAAGAAATGCAAAAACACCATCGGTAGAAACATTGAGGCAATGCTCCAAATAATAACTATCGGTAATAGATTTGAATGTAAATAGTCAAAACTATATTGTGGAAATAAAATGTTTATTTTATTAATTACTAAGATAACTCCGATTAAATAAAACATTCGTTGCGCTTTTCCGTCAGGGTTTGCGGTTAGACTGAGATAACTAACAATTAACCAAATAACACCGAGAAGACTAAATGCTAAATCGCCAATATTAAACATCTTCTTGATTAATACTCTAGTTTCGAAAACGCCTTTTTCATTTTCAACTTTATACTTTGCATAATCCCCTTCTGCAATTTTATTCAGAAGTAATTGTGCCTGAATTGCATCTTGGATTGGCTGGTCATTTAATTCGAGAAATTTATCTCCACTTCGTATCCCTGCGTTATAAGTAACTCCTCCAACTTTAACCTTATCAAAAACTAAAATAAAACTGTCTTTATCAATTTTTCGTCTATTCCATAAACACTCGTCGTTTGAAATTTTATTAATCGCATACGAAGTGTATATGTTGAATACCCCGATAATCAAAATGATAATAGTGATAATCGAGATTATTGTTTGTCGGGAGTTGTGAAGAAAATTTAAGTACGTTTTATACATTTAGTTTACTCTTATCACAATAAGCGTGATATCATCAGATTGCGGATGACCTGAGGTGAATTCAGAAATTTCATTTTCGATTAGTTTGATTATTTCATCTGAACTTTCACTTGATAAATTAAGTAAAAAAGATTCAAATCTCTCATCCGAGAATTCGTCATCGGAAAGATTTTTTGCCTCGGTAATTCCATCTGTAAAAAGAATTATCAGATCACCAGATTGCAACAAAATCTCTTCTTGCAAATAGGGAGTAAATGTCTTCATTACACCAAGAATAATTCCCCCCTTCTCCAATCTATGAATTTGGTTATTTCTAATCAATAAGGGAGGGTTGTGACCTGCATTCACATAGTTGAAACTTTTTAATTCATCATTTAGAATTCCCCAAAAGAAAGTTATAAATCTCCCGTCTGAAGTATTTTCGGTAACCAAATCATTAATAACACCTGTAGCTTGATCAATTGCCAAGCCCTGTTTACAAATCGATTTTAAAAATGCTTGAAGATTTGCCATTAATAACGAAGCTGGAACACCTTTCCCCGATACATCTCCTATAGCCACTACATAATCTTGTTCATTTAATTTTATTACATCATAATAATCTCCCCCGACTTGTTTTGATGAAACCGAAAGAGCAGCTATTTCAAAATTATTAAGCGTAGGCAGTTTTGATGGGAGAAGTTTCTGTTGAATATCTTTAGCAATCTCAAGTTCTTCTTCAAGTTTTTGCTTCTCTAAGGCTTCCTTAAAAAGTTTTTTATTCTCGAATGAGACTATTGCTAAACTTCCAACCGATGAAACAAATTCAATATCATCTTCTGTATAAATTAGGTCATTAATCCTTTTACCAAGAAGGATCACCCCCTTTGTAATACCTTGTAAGGACATCGGGACAATCAATTCGAAACCAAAACCAAAAAGTAATGGGAACTCTTTTCTTATACTGCCCGCAATTATAGGCTGTGTAATGCTTGAAATATCGTATAAAGATAATACTGAGTTAATTTTTTCTTTAGCAATTGTAGATTCAAGTGTTAGAATTTCTTTATTCTCATAAAGAATTATTGAATAATTTGAAATCATAAAATGACCGAGTAATGAATAAAGGAGAAGTTTTCCAATTCTGACTTCTTGACTTATAATTCCAAATTCCTTACTCAATTCAAAAAGTGAATTTAACCTGTTAATTCTTGAATCAAGATTTCTATTAACGAGTTTAAGTTCTTTAATAAAAATTGCATTTTCAATTGCGGTTGCAGCAATATTTAATATAGTCTTTAGAAATTCGATTTCTTCTTCAGAATATTCTGTTTTATTAATTTTTTCACCGAGTGCAATAAATCCAAGGCAATCACGGGAACAACAAATTTTCTGTACTAAAGTAAACTTATTCACTTTCAAATATTCATTCAATTTTGGATCAAGAATTAAATCTTCGTTAGTAAATATTACTTGAGGAAATGCTTCAATAATTTCAACAGAGATACCTTTTGAAGAGAATATTTTGAAATTCCCTTTCTCATTAAGGACGACTATTCCACGAGTTACAAGAAATTTGCCGAAACAGCTTAGTAGTAGGTTGTTGAGTGTAAATTCAAGATTTAAACTTGAGTTTACAATTCTGCTAAATTCAACTAATGCAGAAAGATTCCGTTGAACTTTAGTTATATCTGAGGTTGTCATGCGGCTGTATTTTTAATTTTTTTAGCAATAGTAAGTTGGTTATACCCCCCTTTATCTGAATGATATTCAACATAATCCATTAAAGTTCTTATAAGATGCAGACCTAAACCTCCCACCTTTTTTTGTTCAAAATATTTTGGCATATCGGGCTGCGGGATTTGTGAAGGATTGAAACCTTCACCAAAATCAATTAATATAATTCTACATTTATCATGTGTAAATTCTAATTGAATAATTATATCACCGTCCGGTTTTGAATGATAAGCGTGCTTAATAATATTTGTAGAAGCCTCATCAACTGCAAGAATAATTTTATCAATTATTGCCTGGTGAACTCCTTTGTTTGAGGCAGTTTCTTGAATAAAATCTCTTATAAGACTGAGATTTTCAGTAGCACTTTTTATCTGCATTTCATACGATTTTTGGTTTAGAGTATTCACGGTTTTACATTATTGCTGATTAAATTTATCAATCGCTTCTTTTTCACTATTAAAGAATTCATATAACAACGGAAATCCAAGAAGATCAAAAATATTATAAACACTTGGAACCATAGCAGTAAGTTTAATATCACCGTTTTGTGAACGAATAATTTCAATAAAAGCCATAAATACACCGAGCCCGGCACTACTGATGTATTTTAGTTTTTCAAAATTTGCTACAATTTTGAATCTCTTTTTATCAATTAAATCAGAGAAAGCTGACTCAAGCTGAGGAGCTGTATGAGCGTCAAGGTAACCGTTTAACTCGATTATGCTCACATTTTCATTTTCTCTAATCGTTGTACTAAAATCTGACATTATTTTTCTCCATGATTATTTCCATCTAAAAACTACTAAAGTTATATCATCATGTTGAGGACTTGATTCAGAAAAAAGAGTTACTCCGGTAACTATTTTATTTGCAATTTCATCAACATTTTTATCTTTATTATCAAGAACGATTTTCTTTAATGAATTAATACCAAAATCTTCCAATTTTTCATTTTTTGCTTCAGTAATTCCATCTGTATAAAGAATTAACAAATCATCCTTCTCTAATTTTATTTGAGCTTCCTCTACTATGTTTCCGAATAATTCGGTATAGTTGAGTCCTAATCCGATTCCTTGAAATGTATACTCAATTGCTTCGCCCTTTCGGATTAAAAGCAGTGGAACATGTCCTGCGCGTGAAACATAAATACACCCTTCTTCAAAATCAAAAACCCCGAAAGTTGCCGTGATAAAACTTTTTGAATCTAATGTCCGCTTCAGTATCGTATTAGCTTTTGTTAATATTTCTTTCGGGCTAAAAAGCAGATCAGTTAATGATTCAAATATGCCTCTTATTTCAGCCATGATAAATGCGGCTGAAATGCCCTTTCCCGAAACATCTGCGATAACAAATCCCATTTTTGTTTTACTCAATTCAAAGAAATCATAATAATCTCCACCAACTACAAATGCAGGGATAAATATAGCTGCGATATCTACAAAATCATTTTTAGGTAGTTTATCGGGTAACAATTTTTTTTGCATTTCGCGAGCAACATCCAGTTCTTTTTCTAATCTTTCTTTCTCTATGGATTCTTCAAGCAATCGTGAATTTTCAAAAGCGATAGAAGTATAATCTGAAAATGTTTGCAGAGTATTTTCCTCGTCTATATTAAATGGAATATCCATACGCTTTGCGATAACAATATATCCATTTATCCCCTGATGAGACTGCAATGGAGCAATAGCGGCGTATTTAAATAATTCATTTTGCAATTCAGGATTAACTACATTTGTTACTTCAAGTGTTGATATCTTCTTAAATGCTGAATTCATTCCACCTTTAAAAAAAGACTTCGCAATATTATCTGCCTGAATAAAACTAATATTTTTAGCTGCAACAGGTGTAAATGTTGAGTCATTATTTTTAATTATCCATGCTGCATCAGCAGTACAAACTTTCAGAGCCAACTCGGTGACTGTATCAGCAAGTTCTTTAGAATCAAGCACTTGATTAATCATTTTACTAAAATATTGAAGGGATGATATTTCCGTCGTTTTACGGTCGAATGCTTCAGCAGTTGGTAGATGGAACAAAGTAGTAAAGAATAAAACGCTAAAATAGACGATACCGTAAATATTCAATAAGAAAAAGAACTGATAAACAGATGGCGCAAAATTATCGACCATCCCTATGAAAAAATCACTTGACTTTGAAAATGCCAATGAAATAGAGAAAATAAAAACTAAAATTACTGAAAGAAGTAAAAGCTGTT
>Ga0351876_1088_pt1 | contig 24899 bp, 15 predicted proteins | sample BONcelFGM3001C15_FD_206774 | JGI IMG/M metagenome (GOLD analysis project Ga0351876, IMG submission 206774) | Enriched cells from coal bed in the Powder River Basin, Montana, United States - BONCAT cells FGM rep3 HSBNCT.FGM.300.1.C15 ...
AACTGCTGGCGCCCAAGGGACTGGCGTTGGACGCCGCTGGCAATCTGTATGTGGCCGACAGCCAGCATCATCGCATCCAGGTGTTTGGACCAGACGGCGTTTTTCTGCGGCAGTGGGGCTATGAGGGCAACGGGCCGGGTGAGTTCAAAGAACCCTGGGGCGTGGCCGTGAGTCCCAGTGGCGACGTGTATGTGGCCGACACCTGGAATCATCGCATCCAGGCGTTCAGCGCTGCGGGCGTCTATCTGGGCGAGTGGGGCCAGTTTGGCGAGGCGGGCAATCCTCAGGGGCCAGACTCGTATCTGTACGGGCCGCGGGCAGTGGTTTGTGATGTCCAGGGCAATATCTGGGTGGCCGACACCGGCAACAAGCGCGTGGTCAAATTCGACCCCTATGGCGTGGTGCTGGGCGCCGTGGGCGGCCCTGGCTCTGAGGATGGCCGGCTGCAAGAGCCGGTGGGCCTTGCCCTGGATGGCCAGGGCAACCTGTATGTGGCCGATACCTGGAATCAGCGTCTGCAGGTGTTTTCGCCCGCATTCGAGTGGCTGCGCAGTTGGCCGGTGTATGCCTGGACGGGCGCCTCGGTCGTCAACAAGCCCTACCTGGCGCTGGATGCGCAAGACAATGTGCTGCTGACAGATCCCGAGGGCTATCGGGTGCTGCAATTCGACGCCGATGGGCAGTTGGTATCGTCGTGGGGGCAGTTCGGCGGCGATATGTCCTCGATGAACCTGCCCACGGGCATCGTGGTCGACACGCTGGGCCGCATCTATGTGGCCGACTCGGCAAACCATCGGGTGTTGCGCTTTGCACCCTGAGGGGCTTGGGCAGACGTTGAGAGAGGCGCAAGCGCTGCTGTTCGATCTGGATGGCACGTTAGTGGCGCCAACCATTGATTTCGGCGCGCTCAATCAAGCGGTGCGCGATGTGGTGGCCGCTCACGGCGCCGGCGAGGCGTTGGTTGGCCTGCCGCCGCTGCTGGCGCTAGAGATGATCGACGCAGCGGCGCGCTGGCTTGTCAAGCGCGGGCAAGGCGACGCCGACGCTTTGCGCAAAGACGGGCAGTGCGCTATTCTAGCCATTGAGGTGGCCGCGGCAGATGGAGCGGCGCCCTTTGAGGGCGTGCCTGCGATGCTGCATACGCTGGCGGCGCGCGGATTGAGGATAGGCATCGTCACGCGCAACAGTCGTGAGGCGGCGGCGCGCATCGTGACGCGGGGCAAGCTGGTCTGCGATGTGCTGTTGTCGCGCGATGATGTAGCGCAGGTCAAGCCCGATCCGGCGCACCTATATGTGGCGCTGGAGCGGCTGGGCGTACCCGCCGGGCAGGCGCTCATGTGCGGCGACCAGGCCATGGACATGGTGGCCGGCAAGCGCGCCGGCGTCGGGGCGGTGGGCGTGCTCACCGGCGGCGCGCGAGCTCAAGACCTGACGAACGCGGGGGCCGATCTCGTGTTGACATGCATCACTGACCTAATTGGCTACCTGGCGGACGAGGGGGCCGCGCTGTGAAAGATCAGGAAGAGGACTCACAAAGCGCTGACGTAGACATTCAGGGCTGCGAGCGCATGTACGATGGTTTCTTCAAGCTAGACGCATACCGCCATCGCTTTCGGCGTTCCAACGGCGCATTCAGCGCGCCGCTGGAACGCCTGATTTTTGAGCGGGGCGACGCCGCTGCGGTGCTGCCCTACGATCTGGCGCGCCACTGCGTCATTCTGGTGCGGCAGTTTCGACTGCCCGCCCACCTGCGCGAGGGGCAGGGCTGGCTGTGGGAGACCATCGCCGGCATCGTCGACCGCGGGCGCACGCCGGAGGATGTGGCTCGCGCCGAGGCGCTAGAGGAGGCGGGGCTGCGGTTGAGCGCGTTGGAGCATGTGACGACCTGCTTTCTGAGCTGCGGCGCCTCCACTGAGCGCATCACCATTTACGTCGCGCCATATTCTCAGGATGCATTGGTGGCGGCGGGCGGCGGCCTGCCCGAAGAGGGTGAGGACATCGAGGTGCGCGAGCTGGACCTGGATGAGGCGCTGGCCATGCTTGCGCGCGGCGAAATCCGCGATGCCAAGACCGTCATCGCGCTGCAACACCTGGCCTCGAGATTCTGCCGATGAGCCCGGCACAGCGCGTTCGCGAGCAACTCGAGGCTGACACCACCTGGGCGGCGGCGCTGGCGGCTTTGGCTGGCATAGACGCCATGGTGTATCTGGTGGGCGGCACCGTGCGCGATGCGCTGCTGGGGCGCGCGGGCTATGACCTCGATCTGGCGATCGATGGCTCGGCCATCGACGTGGCCAGAACTGTGGCAGATGCGCTGGGTGGCGCCTTTTTCGTGATGGATGCCGAGCGCGATGTGGCGCGGGTGCTGGTGCGCCGCGCCGATGGCTGGCGGCAGATCGATCTGGCGGGGCTGCGCGAGCCCAGCATCGACGCGGACCTGCGGGCGCGCGATTTCACGGTAAATGCCATCGCCCTGTCGGTCGCGCCCTGGGGCCAGACGCTGCTCGACCCCACCGGCGGGTTGGCCGATCTGGCATTGGGCCGGATGCGCCTGGCCAGCGCGAGCGCGCTGAGCGATGATCCCGTGCGGGTGCTGCGGCTGGTGCGGCTGAAGGGGCTGCTCGACTTTCAGGTGGACAAAGCGGTCGAACGAGCGGCGGTGGACGCCGCGCCACTGCTGGCGCGGGCCACGCCCGAGCGCATCCGCGATGAGGTCTTGGGCATTCTGGCGCTGGAAAGCTGTGCCGCTGCCTGGCGCTATGCCGTCGGCCTGGGGCTAATCGAGCACGTCTTGAGTGCGGAACTTGAGGCGGCCCGGCTGGAGTGCGCACTGGAGATGCTGGGCATCGTCGCGGCATGGCAGGCTGCGGCGCAGCAGGGCGGCGATCTGGGGCCGCTACAGCTTTATGGCGCGGGCCTGGCCGCGTTCTGGGAAAAAGAGCTATCGATCGGGCGGCCACGCCGGTTGTTGACACGGCTGGCGCTGTTGCTCGACGGCATCTCAGCGGATGAGGTGGCGCGAGATTCGCATCTGCGGCGGATGTGCCTGAGCAGGCGCGAGGCCGAGCACATCGCGGGCGCTCTCGCCGGACGCGAGGCGCTGGCCGGGCTTGTCGCGCCGAGCGCGATTGAGCTGCATCGTTATTATCGCACGCGCGGCTCGGCTGGGGTCGATGGCGCTGTGTTGGCGTTGGCGCAGGCCATCGTTCGCGGCGGCGAATCGATGCCATCCTTCGGGGCAGATGCGCTGCGAGCCTGGTTTATGCAGTATGATGAGCTTGTTGAGCCGCCCAGCCTGATCTCGGGGGGCGACGTGATGCGGGCCTTACAGGTGGCGCCCGGGCCGCTGATTGGCGCGCTGCTGACGGCGGTGCGCGAGGCGCAGGTGACCGGTGCGGTGCATACGCCGGCCGAGGGTTTGGCGCTGGCAGCCCGTTTGGCGGCTCAGGGTAGTCATGTCGCTCAGAAGGCGACGAGTGAGGGAGACTGAGATGGCGTTCGAGGGCTTGTTGATCCTGCTGCTGATCGTTGCGAATGGCCTGTTCGCGCTGAGCGAGTATGCCATCGTTTCCTCGCGGCGGCAGCGGCTGGAGGTGCGGGCCGACGAGGGTGATCAGGGGGCGCGCGCTGCGGTGGTGCTCGTGGACGGCATCGAGGGCGTCATCTATGCCGTGCAGGTGGGCACAACTGTGGTCGGCATCCTGGCTGGCGCATTGGGCGGCGAGTCGATCAAAGCGGGCTTGGCCGATCTGCTCGTGCGCCTTGGCCTCACCGCGAGCGCGGCGGGCTCTATTGCGCTGCTGGTGGTGGTCCTGGTCATCACCTACTTTACGCTGGTGCTGGGCGAGCTGGTGCCCAAGCGCATCGCCCTCAACGATCCGGAGCGCATCGCCAGCCGCATGTCGCGCTCTATGCGCGCTTTTGCCTGGCTGGTGCGTCCGGCGGTCAAGCTGGTTGGCGGCTCGACTGACCTGGTGCTGCGGCTGCTCGGCGTCACGCCGCCCACTGAGCCCTCGGTGACGGAGGAGGAGATTCGCGCTCTGGTGCGGCAGGGCATCGAGGAAGGCGTCATCGAGGCGGCTGAGCAAGAGATGGTGGAGAGCGTCTTTGAGCTGAACGACCGCCTGGCCAGCGCCGTGATGACGGCGCGCCCCGATGTCGTCTGGCTCGATATCGAATCGCCTGCCGAGGAGCTACGGCGGCAGATCACTGAGAATCCTTACTCGCGCTACCCGGTGGCTCGCGGTAGCCTCGATGAACTGATTGGCGAAGTCAACGCCAAAGACATCCTGATCCGCGAGTGGGCTGGCGAGCCTTTTGACCTGTTGGCCTGCGTGCGCGCCCCTGTATTTGTGCCCGAGATTATGCCGGCGCTCAACGTGCTGGAGGCTTTGCGCTATTCGGGCACACCCATCGCGTTCGTCATCGACGAGTATGGCAGCATGGTCGGTCTGGTCACGTTGACGGACATTCTGGAAGAGATCGTCGGCGACATCCCCTCGCCCGAGAACGCAGACGAAGCCCAGGCGGTGCAGCGCGAGGACGGGTCCTGGCTGGTGGATGGCCTGCTTCCCATCGACGACTTTCGCGAGGTGCTCGACCTAAAAGAGATGCCGGGGCAAGAACAGGGCATCTACCAGACGCTGGGCGGCTTTGTGGTCATGAGCCTCGGGCGTATGCCCGCCGTGACGGACGCCTTTGACTGGCAGGGCTGGCGGTTCGAGGTCGTGGACATGGATGGGCCGCGAGTGGACAAACTCCTGGTGCAGCGCAGCTCAGATTTCAACGATGAATTGGTGGAGCCCAGCTAACGTGCAGGTTCAGCTCGGCGCAGCCAAGGTGCCCAAGTACGCCACGCGCGAAAGCGGCGACACGCTAGAGATCATCGAGCGGCCGCAGGGGGGGCTGTCTGCGGTGTTGGTAGATGGCCAGCGCAGTGGCCGCAATGCCAAGATCATCAGCAACATCGTGGCGCGCAAAGCCATCTCGTTGTTAGGCGAGGGCGTGCGCGATGGCGCCGCCGCTCGCGCCGCCCACGATTATCTGGTGACCCACCGCAGCGGCCAGGTTTCGGCTGAACTGGTGATCCTCTCGGTGGATCTCAAGACGCGCACCCTGGTCATCTCGCGCAACTCTCGCTGCCCGGCGCATGTATGGCGCGAGGGTGCGCTCATCCCGCTGGATACCGAAAGCCAGCCGGTCGGCATTCGTGATTTCACCAAACCCGCCATCTGCGAATTGCCCATCTCTGTTGGCACCTATGTTGTGGCGCACACCGATGGACTCGACGCGCTGGCCAGGCTGGCGGGCGAGGGGTCGCTGGACGCTATCCTGACCGCTGGTGCGCATGAACGGGCCAGCGCTCAGGAGATTGCCGACCGCCTGCTGAGCGCGGCGCTCGCACTGGAGCAGGGGCGCCCCACGGACGACATCAGCGTGCTGGTGCTGGCCGTGCTGGCCGAGGCCCCGCTGGATGGGGCGCGCCGCCTGACGGCGAGCTTTCCCTTTGTGTAGGCCCCCCGAAGCTTAGAGGTCTGCCGATATGGCCCCCTTGCGGAACAGCTACCCGGCGCCCGTTCCTGGTCGCGTGGTGGTGGTGGGAGTGTGCGCTGCGGGCAAGTCCACGTTGGTGGCGCTGTTGCGCGCGGCGGGCTATGCCGCGCAGAGCTGCGCGCAAGAGCATTCCTATGTGGGCGACATGTGGCGCCGGCTGTCGCGCCCGCAGGCACTCGTTTTTCTGGACGCCTCGCTGGCTGTGAGCCGGCAACGACGCCGCGCCTCGTACGAACCAGAGTATATAGCCGAGCAGCGTCGGCGTCTGGCGCACGCGCGAGCGCATTGCCATGTCTATCTATTCACCGATGACCTGACGCCAGAGCAGGTGCGCGATCGCGTGGTGATGGCGCTGGCGGCGCTGGGCGTGGAGCCGAGCGCCGGTGGGGCCGAGCTCGCGACCTTTTGACAGCGCCCTTTTCGGCGGCTATACTGCCCCCGCTGAAAGCGTAGTCCGCCTGTGGGCCTGCGACGCACCCTGATGGGTGTTTCTTTTTGGACAACAGCCCCGCCATGAGGAGACGTCTATGCGGCAGCGCGACATCCGATTGCTGATCTTGATCGTGATCGTGGCAGCGATGGCTGTCTGGGTGGCGCTGCCGACTAACCCCGGCATCCATCTCAAGTTGGGCAGCATCCAGATTGACCGCGACATCAAAGTGCATCAAGGGCTCGATCTGCAGGGCGGCATGGAGGTGCTGCTGGAGGCCGATGTGCCAGAAGGCGAGTCGGTCAGCTCCAGCGCCATGGAGTCGGTGCGCACCATCATCGAGAACCGCGTAAATGGCCTGGGCGTCACCGAGCCGGTGGTGCAGTCTGTCGGCACCAGCCGCATTCAGGTGCAGTTGCCGGGCATCGAAGATGCGGTCAGCGCTGCCGAGTCGCTGGGTGAGACCGGACAACTCGAGATGGTCGATACGGGCAGCCTGTTCATCACGCCGGGCGCGCTCATTCGCACCGATTCGAGCGAGATATCAGCGCAGGTTGAGGCCGCCGATGAGACGGTTTACCGCACGGTGTTGACGGGCAAGAATCTCAAAAGCGCCGATGTGGCTTTTGACCAGAACAACCTGCCGGTGATCGCCTTTGAGTTGGACAACGAGGGCGGGGCGATCTTTGGAGCGCACACTGCGGCCAACACGGGCCGCTATCTGGCGATTGTGCTCGACAACATCGTCATCTCTTGCCCGCGCATTCAAACTGCGATTCCCGATGGGCGCGGCCAGATAACGGGCTCGTTCACCACCGCCGAGGCCAAGGCCATGGTGATGCAGTTGCGCTATGGCGCGCTGCCAGTGCCCCTCAAGATCGTGGATATGCGTGCTGTGGGCCCATCGTTGGGCGAGGAGTCGGTGGACAAGAGCCTCCGCGCCGGCGCCATTGGCCTGAGCATCGTGCTGCTGTTCATGTTGATCTACTATCGACTGCCTGGCCTGTTGGCAGATATGGCGTTGGTCATCTATGCCCTGGTGACGCTATCGCTCTACAAGCTGATCCCGGTGACTCTCACATTGCCGGGCATTGCGGGATTCTTGCTGTCGGTGGGCATGGCGGTGGATGCCAATATCCTGATCTTTGAGCGCATGCGCGAAGAGTTGCGCGCGGGCCGCACGCTCGAACGGTCCATCGACATGGGCTTTCAGCGCGCGTGGACCTCAATCTTGGACTCTAACATCTCCACCTGGATCACCTGCGCCATCCTGTGGTTCTTTGGCAACAGCTTTGGCGCCAGTGTGGTCAAGGGGTTTGCGGTGACGCTGGCCATCGGTGTGTTTGTGAGCATGTTCAGCGCCGTGACGGTGACACGCACGTTTGTGCGGGGCGCCTTTGCCGTGGGTGGCGAGAATCTGCGCACCAAAAAGTGGCTGTTGGGCGTCTAGGCAGAACAGGATAGGGAGACGACATGTTCCAACTCGTTGAAAAGCGCCACTGGTACTTTATGATCTCTGCCATCCTGGTGGGCGCCGGGCTGATCGCCATGATCTATTCGGCCGTGTTTTTTGGCGCGCCGTTGCGGCTGGGCATCGACTTTACCAGCGGATCGCTGCTGGAGCTGACCTTTGAGCAGCCCGTCGGCGATGATGCCGTGCGCACCGTGGTGCGTGGCTTTGCGCCTATCCTCGATGATGCCACGGTCATCAAAGTTGGTGGCGACGACACCAGCGTGGTCATTCGCAGCAAGCCGATGGATATTGCCACCAAACAAGGGCTCAACCAGGCGTTGGTGGCTCAATTCGGCCCGCTGACCGAGTTGCGCTTTGAGAGCGTTGGCCCCACCATCGGGCGCGAGACAACTCGCGCGGCGGTCTTTGCCATCATTGCCGCTTCGGTGGCCATCCTATTCTTTATCGCTTTTGCGTTTCGCAAGGTGCCCAATGCCTATCGCTATGGCGTCTGCGCCATCTCCAAGATGTTTCACGATGTAATCATCCTGTTGGGTGTGGCCAGCATTCTGGGCATTGTGGCCAACTGGGAGGTGGACTCGCTCTTTTTGACGGCCATGGTCACGGTGGTGGGCTTTTCGCTGGAAGATGTGATCGTGGTGTTCGACCGCATCCGCGAGAATACCCGCCGGCGGCGTGGCGAGCCGTTTGAGATGGTGGTCAACCGCAGCCTGCTCGAGACCCTGCACCGCTCGCTGGCCACGCAGTTGAATGCCATTTTTGTCATGATCGCGATCATCTTTTTCGGAGGCGCCACCCTCCGGCAGTTCATGCTGGTGATGCTCATCGGCATGGTGATGGGCACCTACTCGTCGCTGTTCTTTGCCGTGCCGCTGCTGGCGGTGTGGGAAAGCGGCGACTGGAAGAGCATGTTCAAGCGGCCCGAGCGCGCGGCCGCCTAGGGTTGGGGCGTAATCTGGCAGGGCCCTTTGCTGATCATTAGCAGAGGGCCCTGCTGCTTTGAGGAGGAATCATGATCGCTTTTGATCCGGCACTCTGGCAGCGGGGTGGCGAAACCGAGCGCCGGCGGCGCGACGTGGTGGCCATCATGCAGGCGGCTCTGGAGGCGGTCGATCCGCGCCTGGCGGTGGCGCGGGCGATGCAGCGCGAGGGTGAGGAACTGACGGTGGCTGGCAAGCGCTATGACTTGGCCGAAATCGACCGCGTGTGGGTGGTGGGCGCGGGCAAGGCGGGGGCGCCGATGGTGCGCGCCGTTGAGCAGGCTCTGGGCGCGCGCGTGAGTGGCGGGCTGGTCAACGTCAAGCGCGGCTACACCGCGCCGACCGAGCGCGTGGCACTGAAGGAGGCAGGGCACCCTATTCCTGATGCCAGCGGCGTGGATGGCGCGCGCCGCATTGCGGCCCTGTTAGCCGAAACGCGCCCTAACGATCTGGTGATCTGCCTGATCTCGGGCGGCGGCTCGGCGCTGATGACGCTGCCGGCCGAAGGCATCACCCTGGGCGACATGCAGGTGCTGACGACTGGCCTGCTGCGCGCGGGCGCCACCATTAACGAGATCAATGCCATTCGCAAACATCTGGATGTGGTCAAGGGCGGCGGGTTGGCGCGCTTGGCCGCGCCAGCGCGGGTGCTGGCCCTGTTGCTATCCGATGTGGTGGGCAACCCGCTGGACGTGATCGCCTCGGGCCCCACCGTGCCTGATACGGCCACCTTTGCTGACGCGGTGGGGCTGTTGCAGCGCTATAGCTTGTGGGAAAGCGCGCCAGAGGCGATTCGGGCGCTGCTGGCGCAGGGCGCGCGGGCCGAGATTGCCGACACGCCCAAAGCGGGTGATCCGATCTTTGAACGGGTACAGAATGTGGTGGTAGCCTCCAATGACATCGCGGCGCGGGCGGCAGAGGTGCGGGCGCGAGAGCTAGGCTACCATGCTGCCGTGTGGTCTACTTACGTCGAAGGCGAGGCGCGCGAGGTGGCCAGGGTGCAGGCGGCGCTGGCCAAGGAACTGCTCGATTCAGAACGCCCTCTGCCCCGGCCGACCTGCCTCATCTCTGGCGGCGAGACCACCGTCACGTTGCGGGGGCAGGGCAAAGGGGGGCGCAACCAGGAGATGGCGCTGGCAGCGGCTATCGCGCTGGACGGCTGGGAAGGCGCGGCCATCGCTTGCCTGGCCACCGACGGCTCAGACGGGCCGACCGACGCCTCTGGCGCTTATGCCGACGGCGAGACTCTGGCGCGCGCGCGCGCGCTGGGATTGGATGCCTGGGCGCATCTGGAAAACAACGATGCCTACCCGTTCTTTCAACAATTGGGCGAGCTGCTGCTCACCGGCCCCACCAACACCAACGTCAACGACCTGACTCTCGTTTTTGCCTGGTGAAATGACGAGTGGCTCTTTGAGCCAGCGGCTCAAAGAGCCGACAGGCCCAGAAACCGCCGGCCCGGGGATCATTTTCCTCGGGCCGGCGGCGTTTACAGCGGGGCCGCTATTCGAAAGTCGCCGCGACGCGTTCTTGCGCCTGCTCCAGGATGCGCGCGACATCCAGGTCCTCGGCGATGATCTGGCCGATGGCGGTGTAGTAAGCTACGCCCACAGCCTCGAGCGCCGGCGTATAGCCGCCCGGCAAAAAGATGATGTCGTCAGAGAAACCATCCGCCACCGCGACCAACTCTTCCGTCAACGTCGCGCGATAGCTACCGTCGAGCTGCTGTGATACGCGCGGCGGCAAGAGCTGGCCGGCGGCATCCCAGCGGTCAGAGAGGAAGCGAATGAAAGTGAGTGCCTCTTTGGGGTGCTGGCAGTTGGCGGTGACATAGTACCCCTCGACGTTGCCCATCTCCATCTCCACCTGGTCTTGTGGCAGGCGATACATCTGCCACTCATTCTGCCAGGCATAAATATCCGCGCCACCGCGCTCGCTGAACCAGCCAAACCAGGCGCCGCAGCGGCCACGGATCTGCGCCTCGTAGACGCCACCGCGCGGGTAAAAGCGGCGCGCCACCTGAGGGCTGGGCGCCACGCGATAGCGCGTGAACAGGTCGGTGTAGGTCTGCGTGGCCTCGATGGTCAGCGGATCGTCCAGCAGCGCAACCCGGGGGTTCTCGATACTGTCCACAATGCCGCCGCCATGCATGTAGGTGAATACGATAGGGTCCATGGCCTGCGGGTCGGTGCAAAAGCCGATCAAAGAGGCATCGCTCAAGCCGCCCTCATCCCACGAATTCGTCTCGCTGATGAACTCGACAAAGTCAAACATGTCCCAATCTTTAGGAGGCAGGTCAACGCCGAGCGCCTCGGCCTGCTGCGAGTTGACGTAGCTGACATAGACATCCATGCCGGCAGGGATGCCGAACTGGGTGCCCTGGCTGGCCAACGCCTCCCACAGGCCGCCATAATAGTCGCCGCGAATCTCGCTCCAGTCGTCAAGCTGAATCTCATCGAGGGGCTTGACCAGGCCGTCGGCGGCCCAGGCCATGGCCTCGCGCGGCGCGCGAAAGATATCGGTGCTGCCTGCGCGCACAAACTGCTCCACCGAGTTGCCGCCCCTTGTGCCCACTTTATAGTACTCGACGGTGATCCAGGGGTACTTTTGATGGAACTCTTCCACCAGGCGCTCGATCGGCATGGCGTACTCGCCGACGGTGAACTTGAGCGTCACTGGCTCGGGCGTGGGCGTGAGGCCCATGGCCATGCAGCCCGAAAGGCTCAATACCATGGCCACCAGCAAAGTGAGCAATGCAACGCGGCGTAGCATGAGACGCATGGGGAATGTCCTTTGCTATATGATGATCTCCACCGGACGCCTGGTCTCGGCGCTCTCGATGGCGCCAAACACCATCGCCAGGCTCTTGATGTTATCGGCAGCGACGGTGTCAGGGGCGCCGCCTTGCTGCACGCAGCGGATGAACTCGGCGATCACGCCGGCATGGCCGCTGAGTTGGACATCGAAATCCACCTCGGGCGCTTCGACCGGGGCCAACTCGGACAAGAAACCGCTCTGCGCCACCACCCGTTGGCCGGTGATCTGCTCGCGCCCATCCCACAACAGGCTGCCTTGCGGGCCGATCAAGCGCCAATCACACTCCCAACTCGTGTTCAGGCCCTCGGCGCACCAGGAGCCACGATAGGTGTACACCAGGCCGCCGGTCATCTCAAAGATGGCCACGGCCGAGGCGTCATGGTCGTACCAGGAGCCCGCGGGATTCCACTCGTGGCAATAGACCGACACCGGATCGGCGCCGGTGATAAAGCGCGCCTGGTCGAAGGAGTGAATGGCCATATCGAGCAAGAGCACATGCTCCATGCGGTCGCGAAAGCCGCCAAAATGCGCACCCAAGTAGAAATCCGAGTTCACCGTGGTCAGCGGGCCGATGCCGCTGGTCTGGAGCGCGGCTCGTAGGCGGCGGATGGGCTCGGCATAGCGTCGGTTCTGGATGACCGCCAAGATGCGGCCTGCGTGTGCCGCGGCGCCCACGATTTGGCGGGCGGCCGCCATCGAATCGGCCAACGGCTTTTCGCCCAGCACGTGGCAGCCATGATCGAGGGCGGTCAGCGTCACCGGCAGGTGCGCGCCGGGAATGGTGCAGTTGAAAACGACGTCGGGCTGCACCGCCGCGAGCATCTCTTGCAGATCGACGCCAATACGCGCGGCGCTCAGGCCATACTGGGCGGCGCGCTGCTCGGCGTTCTCGCGTACGAGATCGACCAATCCCACCAGTTGCACCTGTTCCATGCGCGTAACGGCCTCGAGCCACGCACGGCTGATGCCACCGCAACCCACCATCACAGCCCGGGTGACGTCCATAACAGCCTCCTGCTAACGATTCGCCTGGATTCTAGGCCAGGCGGGCGCGGCGTCAAGGGCATTCATGCCGGGATGTTTTGCGCGCCCTGCCGCGCATGCTAGAATGGCGCAAGCATGATCTACTGTGCCGCATGGCTTTGTGCCGCACGGTTAGCTGTGCCCTAGTCACGAAAGGAACATAGCGCGATGACCAAGTTGACCATCACCGATCTGAATGTCGCTGGCAAGCGCGTGCTGGTGCGCTGCGATTTCAACGTGCCGCTGGACAAAGCGCTCAATATCACCGAAGACCTGCGCATTCGCGCGGCGCTGCCCACCATCGAGTATCTGCTCGCTCATGGAGCGGCGGTCATCCTCTGCTCGCACCTGGGCCGTCCCAAGGGGGGGCCAGAGGACAAGCTGCGCCTGACGCCCGTGGCGGCGCGTCTGAGCGAACTGCTGGGCAAGCCAGTGCTCAAGCTGGACGACTGCGTCGGCCCCGAGGTCGAAGCGGCCGTCAAAGCCATGCAGCCGGGCGAGGTGTTGCTGCTAGAGAATCTGCGCTTTCATGAGGCCGAGACGGACAATGATCCGGGGTTTGCGCAGCAGTTGGCCGCTTTGGCTGATCTGTTCGTCAGCGACGCTTTCGGCACCGTGCATCGCGCCCATGCCTCGACCGCCGGGGTGTGCGCTTTTCTGCCCAGCGCCGCGGGCTTTTTACTCCAAAGAGAGATCGAGTTTTTGGGCGGTGCGCTAGAGAACCCCAAGCGGCCCTTTGTGGCCATTCTGGGTGGAGCCAAGGTGTCTGACAAGATTGCGGTGATCGAGAACCTGCTCTCCAAGGCAGACAAACTGCTCATCGGCGGCGGCATGGCCAACACCTTTCTCAAGGCGCAGGGCTATGAGCTGGGCGATTCGCTGGTGGAGGACGGCAGCCTCGATCTGGCACGCGAACTGCTGGCGCGCGGTGGCGAGCGCCTACTGCTGCCCGTGGACCTGGTGATCGCCGATGCCTTCAAGGCCGATGCAGCCAAAGTCCCAAATCTGTTGCGCCACATCGCGTCGCACATACATGGCGAAATTGTGCACAAAAGGCCAGTTTTCCAGGTCCTGTTCATGATCGCGGTAGAACACGACCCGCCAAAGCTTGGCGCGTTCAACCGGGTCGCGCAGCTTGGTCCAGAGGCTCTGCGTCTGCCAGCGGATGTACCAATCCTGGTTGGGCCACCAGATCAGGCGATACTCACGCCTGAAATAGCGGTTGCCCAGAAACGGCTTGATGGCAGACTCGTTGCCGGGGCCAACGATCACGACGTCCGCGTCGAGCGGCGCGCCGGGAGATTTGCCATAGAACTGGGCCTGGTCGAAATCGCGCAGGTACCACACCCAGGGCCAGCTCGACTCGTCGTCATAGGCCACCTTGAGGTGCAACCCACCCGTGAGACGGTAAGACAGGTCGCGTATCTCACGGTTGGCGATGGCGACATCCGGCGCCGCCTGCGCATACACCAGGAACTCGTTGGCCATGTCGCCATTGATAAAGGTCGCCATCCAGGCAAAGCGCACCGTCAGCGCCAACAGCACCATCACCACCGCACAGCCCACCAGGCGCCACACCTGCTTGCCGCTCAAACGGCTGGCCACCCGACGAATCAGCCCGGCCAGCAGCAGCGCCGCGATCAGCGCCGCGAACCAGGCCATGCTGCGCCCCAACTCGACTAGCGATGTGCCCCGGGTGGGCGGCTTGGTCGCCAGTCTGCCCAGCGTCAGCCCGAAAGCGGGGAGCAGAGCCAGCAGCCAGAGACCTTTTTGCCGAATGATCTCGCCCCAGTCGTCCGTCAGCATCTCGGCCAGCGCCCAGCCAGCAAAGATCTGAAGTGGCACCGCCAGGTGCAGCATCAGCCAGGGCATCTTTTCGCCCGCCCAGCTATATATGCCAAAGGCCATCACCGACCAGTAGAGCAGCAGCGGCAAAAGCGGCGCCGTAGGCGCCTGCGGCGCGGTCACGCCATCCGCGACCACCTGCCCCTCGCTCGCCACGGTGATCTCGGCAGGCAGGACGACCGCAGGCGCAGCAGCGCGCCGCCAGCGGATTGCCAGCCAGATTGCGCCACCTGCACCGAGCAGGATGGGCAGAAATTCGTACAGTGGAAACAGCGCCAGGTAATAGTACCAGGGCTGCCCGCCGCGCTGCACGCCATGTTGCGAAAGCCAATAGGCCAGTTGGCCCACCACGCCCGTGCCGATGCCCTGGCCGTTGGTGAACAGCGTGGTAAAGAGCGTCAGAATGATCGCCCAAAAGATGCTCGCGCCCACAAACCAGCGCCGCCCGCCCCACCAGCCGCCCACGCCGATGCCGATGAGCAGCAGTGCCGCCGTGATGATGCCCGAAAATACCAGCGCGCTGCTGCTGTAATCAACCGGGTCGTGGCCAAGGAGCTTGATGGGAAAAGCTGCCGCAAAGGGCAATAGCAGCGTCACCATCACGATCATCAGGTCCATCACGGGGTAATCCAGCAAACCAGCGCGACTCTTGGGCTTGACCTGCACGAGATAATAGAGGAACAGGAACGAGCCAAAAATCGCACAGGTGATATAGATTGTCTCCATGGCCGTCAGACCGAACGCCAGCGCCGCCGCAAACAGGTACAGATGCTTGTTCTCGCGCCGCTCCAGATAGTGGAGCATGGTGATCATCATGATCAGGCCAAAGACGATGGCATTCTGATCGTGTCGGAGGAACCGCGAGCGATGCATCACCACCGGCGAGATGGCCATCAGCAGAGTAGCCAGCAACACGCCGCGCTTGCCCAGCCAGCGCATGAGGCAGAAGGGCACGATTGTGATGATAATGCCCGAAATGGCCGGATTTAGCCGCCCGACATAGTCTGTGACGCCGAATAGCCCAAATAACAGCGCGCTAAAGTGATACAGGAACGGACCATGGTACACCGGACTGTGCTGATAACCCTGGCCGGTGATCAGCTTCCACGATTCCCAGGCGTGAATGCTCTCATCGTGGTCATAGGGCCGCGAACCAAGGTCCCACAGCCTGGTGAACAAAATGAACAGCATGATCGCCGCATAAGCCAGATGCCAGCCGGTGATGCGTCCCCACAGCGGCCGATCGAGCCAATTGGCCGCCGGCGTCTCTTGTCTTGATTCGTCCACTATGCTCATCCCTCTCAGCGCTCGAACCGATACCAAAGGGCGATGGACTCTGCCTCTTCCCAACCCACTGGCTCGCGCCACAGCAGCCAGCGTAACCAATCCGAGGCCAGCAGTCCTTCCCCCATCCACGTCTTGCGATAGGTCAGGCGTTGCCCCACATAGCCAGCGGGAGCGGTCTCATTCGACGATACCGGCGCCAACAGCGCCGCCGCATTCGCCCAGTTGTCGGGCGTCATGGGCTGCGCATCGTGCATCTCGCGCAGATACCAGCGCGCCTGCAAATCCAGCGCCGGTGCCCACACCACATCTAGAGTGCGTTGATCGCCCGCCGCGTTAAGCGAGGCGGACCCCAGCATCTCACTCCAGCGCTGGGGCGACAGCGCTACCGGATCATAGACCAGCGGCTCGCGCGGGTCGCGCGCCGTCTGATAGCCCAGTGCCACGGCGCTGCGCACCGTCACCGCCCCCAGCACTGTCAGCAACAGTGCCGCCCCCACCGCGAAGGCGGCCTCCGGACCCTCCCACAGCCAGAACCCGGCCCACAGCCCGGCGATCATGATGGCCGCGCCCGCCGCCAGCCAGGCGAAGGGGGCCTGATTGGTGTGGCCGAACATGGCCAGGTTCATAAACCCAAAGGCGAGCATCACGGCCAAACAGGCCCACGCCACCGTGGTTGGCGCGCCTTTGCCTGCCCGCAGAACGGCCCAGCAAGGCGCGACGCCGCTAGCGGCCAGCAGTGCCAGCGGCATGACCAGGTCCGCCTGCCAATAGGCGCTGCGATGCCCCGCCAGCCCGAGCAGCAGCGCCACGCCAAACCACCACAGCGCAAACAAGCCCAGGCGCTCTCGCCGGCGCACCGCCTGCACCGCCCCGGCAATACCCAGCGCCAGCAGCAGCGGCTCGTAGAGCGCGAGATTCAGGAGCGGCAGATGCCAGGGGTCGACCGATCGGGCAAAGCCCGCAAACCACGCCCCCGCCAGCTCGATCACGCCACCGAGGCCGGCGAGATGCGTCAATCCGGCCGTGGCGATGCCTGCCAGCGCCGCCGCGCCCCAGATCCATGCTTGCGCCACGGCGTCGCGCCTGTGGTCCTCTTGTAACAGGGAGTGTTGGCCGCTACGCCACCTGCACCAGGCAAGCGCCACGATCAGCGCCAGCACCCAGGTCCAGAAGCCCGCGCCCGCCGTGAGGCCCACGGCGACCGCGATCGCGAACCAACGCCAGTGGCGCGGCTGCCCCTCAGCCAATGCCCGGGCTCCCAACAACGTCGCGGCCAGCGCCGCGCCCGCGCCTAAGAAGGCCCCGTCGGCCTGGCGGCCCAGATGCAGCAGCGTGGGGCTGACCAACAGCAACCCCATGAGCGCCAGCGCCCGCGCGCGCCCCAGTGTACGGCGTTGCCCATACACCAGCGCCGCCAGCGCCACGCTGGCCAGTGCGGTCGGCAGGCGCGCTGCCCACTCGCCAGGGCGCGTTAGCGCAAACAGCGGCGCCTGCCAGAGCCATTGCAGCGGACTGTAGGCCAGCCCCGTCGCCTGCTCGCCCCGCAGCCAGCCCAGCGCCGACACGGCGCCCGCCAACTCGCGGTCGGTCAACGCCCAGCGCCCCAGTCCGGCCAGCCGTGCCACCAGGGTGGCCAACAACAGCAACGCGGCCAGCGCCACCTCGCGGCTGGGCGCGGGCAGCAGCGAGGGCTTGTCACGATTATCTGATTCCGCTCTTGGTTCGCCGGTCATGTGCGCTTTGCCAACCTATCCCTTGCAACGATTATACCATACGACCAGTCGATCACCGCGCCGCGCCTGACCCGTGCGCGGCTGCCCGGAGCGTGCCGTAGACGATCACTTCATCGTTCTCATACATCAACACAAAGGCTCGCCGCAAGGCAAGCTCCGCCGCGGGCGTGACCCCGTATTTGGCGCGCTCCAGCCTTCCCAGCCAGACATAGTCCACGCCCTGACGCGCGGCCAGGGCGCGCAACATGTCGGGGTCGTTCGTCTGATAGAAGGCCGCCACGTCTGGCTCGCGCTGCCCGGGGAGATCATAACTACCGCGCCATTGCAGCTCGTGCCCGCCCCAGCCCAGCAGCGTGGGAATGCCCGTGTGGGCCGACACAGCATTGTATTCGGAATAAGAGCCGCCGGTGGCCTCTACCATGATCGCATCACGAGGGGCGTTGGCTTCCAGCCAGCGTAACGCGGCGTACATCTGCGGACGCTGCACGGCCAGATAGGCGGCGCCGTCGAGGGTGGGCTCCCCTGCAAAGCCACCCGCCTTGCTGACACCTGCCGCGACGGTGTATGTCAGGCCCGCCGCCACCAGCACCGCGCCGATGGCCAGCCAGCCGCGGCTCAGTAGCCGCTGCCAGCCAGAGCGCCAGGCGGTCGCCAGCCAATAGAGCGCATAGGCGCCCGACACGCCCAGCAGCAGCCAGGCCTGATAATAGAACTTGAACACGGTGTTCATGCGCGAGTCGAACACATCGCGCAGATAGACGAACTCGACCAGCACCGTGAGCAGCGCCCCCGCCAACGCCAGCAGCCACACGAAGCTTTCCTCGTTGACTGCCACAGCGCCATTGGGGCCACGACGCACAGATAGCCACGCGGCAGCGCCTGCCAGCAGCAGTCCCACGGCGGCCGCCCACCAGCCCAGCAAGCCCGCGCCCACTGCCCCTGCGACCAATATCAACAGCGCCACCTTGCCCGCCAGCGTGCCGCTGCGCCAGCGCGAGACCAGGCTCAGGCCCGCCGCGCCAAACAGCGGCCAGAGCAGCGTCCCGAACATCAAGCCGAATTGTTGCACCTGCGTCTTGACGGTCACCAGGCCCAGCCCGCCCGCCTGGGAGCGCAAGCCCCAGTAAAAGGGCAGATAGAGCAGCACGCCACCAATCAACAGCACCAACCCCAGGCTCAGCACTTGCGACAGCCACCCCAGCACCGACTCGCGCTGCTGCCAGAGGCCCAGCGCCGCCGCGCAGCAAAAGATCGCCAGATGCACCGGCAGGTCCCAGGTGTTGTAGAAACCCAACGCCCCCAATAGCACCGCCCAGGCTGCCCAATCCCACGGTCCCACGCCGGGCACGATGCCATCCAGCAGGGCATGCGCGCCCCGCCTCAAGCTGCTGGCCGTCGCCCAGGTTCGTGCCGCGCCAACAGCGCCTGCAACGAGCACATTAAACGACAAGGCCAGCGCCAGCAGCCCAAAAGGCAGCGCATAGACGTGCGGGTGGTTGTCGCCCAGCAAAAAGCTAAAGAAGGGGAACTCGGAGATCACCTCCATGGCGTTGCCGGCAGCGTCGCGGTCGTGGATGATCCGCGAGGCGCGCCACCACCACCATTGGTCATCGGGATACCAGTGAGCGCTGGGCGCGCTGGCCCCCAGATTGCGCACATCCAGCCAGCGCCAGAGCGCCTCTGAGCCGCCGCCGTGAGCGCGCAGCAACTCGAACACCCCTTCCAGGTTGCCCATGGCCGCCACCACCAGCGCGCCCACCAGCCCGGCGGCAATGGCGCGCCGCTGTCCCTCCTGCGGCTCCGCGCCGGGATGTTGCTCGCGACTCAACGCCAGCTCGGCCACCACGCCAAACGCGCCCGACGCGGTCAGCGCAAAGAGGGTGACATTGGTGAGGTTGAAGGTAATGGCGCTGCTGCTGCCCAGCGCGCGCGTCAGCATGGCCGTGAGCGCATACCCGCCGTAATAGTAACTGATGGCATAGCCAGACAGCCAGGGGTCTCGGGGCGGAAAATAGCCGCTACGCAGGATGCCGTTGATAAAGGCCAGCTCCATTGGCTTTTCGGTGGCGGCGATCTCGGGGTTATGGGCGCGGAACACGCAAAAGACGATGTACGCCACCCCAAAGACCAACTCTCCCGCCAGCCAGAGCGTGCGCGTCTGTTGCCAATGGGCGCGCAACAGATCGCGCTGGCCCCAGGCGATGCCGCACGACACCGCGGCCAGCGCCAGAATGCAGACCCAGGCCAGCGCGGGGGTGTTCTCGGCCACACGCAGCACGCCCAAAAGCCAGAACAGGTAGCCCGCCAGTAGCAGGCCCACCTGCTTGCTCAGCGCCACGCCGCGCCCCGGCAGAAAGCGCAACAGACGCGCCGTCAGAGGCAGCGCCGCCAGCCCGATCAACTCGATTAGCAGCCACCAGCCCAGCGCAGACCACACCGCTGTCAAACTCCCGTCATCAGGGCGATTGCGTGTTTTGCCAAATCACCGTGCGCTCGTTCTCAAAGACGCGCCGCAACAGGCCCTGCGCCTCCAGCGCGACAAAGGCGCTGCCATCGGCATCGGGATACGCCGCCCGCTCCAGTTGCCCATAGTACAGATAGCTGATGTTCAGAGAGCGTAGCACCTCCGCCACGCGCCCCGGATCGGAGGTCATATAGAGCGTATCGGCGTCGCGCTGGCGCGGCGTCACCTGCACCCAGGGGCGCTGCTCGCCCTGGTGCATGCCGATCAGCGTAGGCAGCCCCGTGAACGAGGAGACGCGCAAGCCCCCTTCGCGATAGTAGCCGATGGGCGCCTCAGCGACAACTGCATTGCCCACCGCGTTGGCCTGCAGCCAGCGGATGGCCTCCAGGTCATAGCGCAGCTCGATGCGGCTGCCCTCGTCGGGCCAGTCATAGGCCCCCGTCGCCATGAACGCCAGGCCGTCTAGCGTCCAGCGCGGAGGCTCGCCATAGGGCATGCGCTCGGCGATGCGCACGGGCACACCCAGCAGAGGGTAGAGCAGCGCCACGCCCAGGAGCGCCCACAACGCCCCCTGCGCCGCCCCACCCAACCAACCTCGCTCCCGCAAGGCCGCGGTCAGCCGGGGCCAGGCCGCGCCCACGGCCACGCCCAACAGCACCCAGGCCTGTAAATGGAACTTGAACACCGTGTTCATACGGCTCCATTCCGAGCCGTCCAGGAAATCCTTGAGGTAGACGACCTCCACCCCCGCCAACACCGCCAGGCCCAGCGCGACGAGCAGCATCGTCAGCGAGGCGCCGGGGCAGGCGCGCTCGCGCCACCAGAGCAGCGCCGCCGCCAGCAGCAGAGATAGCAACAGCCCCAATACGGGCGCGCCGAGGATGGCCGCGCCCACGCCCGCCCCCAACGCGAGGGCCAACAGCCCGATGGCCGCCAGCCGCGACCGCGCCGGCCGTTCTGCGGCAGCCGCCGAGAGCGCGCCGCGCCACGCCAGCGCCAGCAGCGCCACCGCCGCCAGCACGAACAGCCCCCAGATCTCGATCCAGTTCGCCAGGGGCGAGCGCGCCGTCGCCGACACCCAGCCCACACCGATACCCTGCGCCTGGTAATGCCGATAGAAGGGCAGATACAGCGCCAGGCCCAGCGCCACCACGCCCAGGCCCCAGATCAGGCTGGCCAGCAACGCCCGCCGCCCGCCCTGCTGCCAGCCCCAGATGAGGCCGGCGCCGAGCACGGCCAGCCCGTAAGCGGGCAGGTCCCAGGTGTTGGCGGGGCCCAGCGCGCCATAGGTCAGCGCCACCAGCAGCCCCAGCCGAAGCAATAATCTGCGGGGCGCCCGCACGGCCGCCACCAGCAATCCGATCACTAACACCGTCAGGGGCAGCGCGGTCAGATGCGGGTGCAGGTCGGCGAATAAAAAGCCAAAGAAGGGGAACTCGTTGATGGTGTAGGGGATGACGCGCGTAGCGCGCCACCAATAGTCAAAGGTCGGCAGTTTGGCCCCATCGACCAGGCGCGCCAGGCCGCTGCTAAACGACCCCAGCGGGCCTAGCCGCCTTTCGGCGAGCGACGACACCTGCTCGACTAGTTGCGCGCCGCTGGTCAGGTTGCCCGCCAACGCCACCAACATGGCGGCCATAACGCCGCCGCGCCAGTCCGCGCGCAGGCCCGCTTCGCCCCAGAGCTGCCGCCCGGCCCAGAAGGCGTGACTCGCGGTCAGGGCGAACAGCGTCGGGACGGCCAGGTTGAAGGCGATCTCGGGCCGCAGCCCCACGAGCTTGAGCGGGATGTTGGCCTGCAAGAGCCCCAGGTAATAATAGTTCAGCCAGCCGCCCGCGAAATAGGGGTCGTAGGGGGGCATCGTTTCGGAGCGCGCCACGGCCTGCAGATAGGCGCTCTCCATCAGTTTCTCCCCGCCGAACCAGGGCTGCCAGAGATCAGGATTGAGCAACCGTACCACCACCAGCGCCGCAAAAGCCGCGCCAAAGAGCGCCTCTTGGACGGCCACCGCGCGCCACGAGACGCCACGCAGCGCGCCGCTGCGCCAGGCCGCCAGAGCGCCGACCAGCGCCAGGCCGCCCGTCACGGCCCAGATCACAACGCTGGTGTTAGTGCGCGCGCCCAGGCTGGCGGGCAGCCACACCCCATAGCTCACCAACACCAGGCCGAGCCCCTTGCTCAGGCCGTGCCCGCGATCATCCTGTCCACGAAAGGCAGGGGCCAACAGGCCATACGCCCCCCAGCCTAGCAGTTGCAGCACGGCGTACCAGCCCAGCACGGCCAGGGGCCAATGCGCGTTGGCGGGCAGATTCCACCCGATGTTGGCCACGGGCAGTTCAGTGACCGGCTGCGCCAGCAGCAGGTCATCTGCCGGCGCAGCGGCTGGCCCCTCGGCCCGCACCGCCCCGAAGATGACATGGCGCGCCAGCCAGTCCTGTAGCGGCGAGGTGTCGCGCGCGTCGCGCAGCACTTCCGCGCCAATCACCTGGTAGATCGTCACCGGCCCCTGCTGATAGGCGATGGTCAACGCCGTGCCCAGCAGTTCGTCGAACTTGTGCAGGCCTGCGGCGTCATAGTAGGCGCGCTCGACCTCGCCCACATAGACGAGCGCCACGTCATAGCGCGCCAGAATAGCCAGCGCTTCGTGAGCATCGATGGTGTTGTAGAGGCGATCTACGTCCTCGAGGCGCCAATCCACCACGTGGCCGCTCGCCGCAGCGCGCTGCTGACGTTGGTGCCAGTCCCAACCCAACACCGTGGGCAAGCCAGTGTAGACCGAGATCCGCCCGCCCCAGCGATAGAGCGGCGTGACGGCCTCGACGATCACCGGCGAGCCCTCGACGTGATCTTGCAGCCAGCGGATAGCCGCCAGATCGTTGGCCAGGGTGTAGCGGTGCTCGCCATCCTGATAGCTGGCCTCGGCCATAAAGGCGCTCCCGTCGAGGCCGCGATAGGTCACCTCCGGCCAGCGATCGATGGCGCGTCCATAGGTGGCAAGAGGTGGGTACAGCGCTGCCGCCAGCACCAGCACCGCCAGGATAGTGCGCGGCAGCCAGCCCCAGCGCGCCGGCCGGCTCAACAGGTAGCTCAGCGCCACGGCCATGGCAATACCGGCCAGCACCCAGGCCTGCAGCGAGAACTTGAAGACGGTGTTCATGCGGCCCACATCGCCACCCAGCACGAACCAGTCGACAAAGACCATCAGAAAAGCCGCCGCGCCGCCCAATATGCCGACGAGCCGCCGCTCGGCGTTGGGCGCGGTCAGCGCCTCACACAGCGCCAGCAGGCCCAGCGGCGTAGCGGCCAGCAGCGTCCACTGCCCGTCAATGAGCGCCACCGCCATTACCAGCAGCGCCAGCACCACCAGCGCCGCCAGCGCATCCAGCGGCAAGTCTTGCGCCAGCAGCACCCCCGCCAGTCGACGCACGCGGCCGCTGCCGTAGCGGCGCTGCAAACGCCAGTAGTGCAACGCGGGGCGCAGGCCTCCCTGCAACGCCCGCCTGGCAAAATAGGCCCCCAGCACGAACAGCGGCAGGGCATAGATGATGATCAGCGCCTTCAACGGCGTGCGTTCACCGTGCCAACGCGCGATCTTGGCGTAGCCCATGCCATAGTGGGCGTGATAGGGTTGGAACAGCGCCCGTCCCAACACGACGATCACGACCGCCAGCCCGCCGACGGCCAACAGGGCGCGCAACCGTCCTGTTCTCGCGCCCGTGAGCGCGCCGATGGCCAGCGCCACGGCGGCCAGGCCGGTGTAGGTGGGCCAATCCCAGGTGTTGAGGCACCAGAGCGCGCCCAGCGCCAAAGACAGCGCCATCACCGGCGCCAGCAGGGTTCCAGCCTGCCGCTGCAGCCAACCCAGCCAGGCGCGCACGTCGGTCAGCGAGGGCCACTCCGTGGTCGCTGACGCCGCCTGCACCTGCCGCATCAGGCTAATGGCCAGGCCCAGCGCCAGCACAGTGAATGGCAGCGCCATCACATGGGCGTGCAGGTCGCCATACAGATAACTAAAGAAGGGGAACTCGTTGATCTCGCCGTGGCCCATGACGCGCGTGGCGTTCCAGTACCACCACTCGTCGCGGAAGGGCAGGCGCGCGCCGGTGGTGAGCTTGGCCCATAGCCCCACCAGCAGCCGTCCCAAGGCCGGCGTGCCGGGCATGGTGTTGGCGCCACCGAGCGAGATCAGTCCCTGCGCCAGCAATGGTAGCTCGCCCAAGTTGCCCAACAGGCACACCAGCCCCACGCCCAGCAGCCCCACGCGCAAGCCCCGCGGCGCCCAGCGGCCATCCTCATCGCCGCGCGAGGCCAGACTGTGCACCACCGTGGCCACGCCCGCGCCCAGCAACGCGAACAGGGTGGGCAGCGCCAGGTTGTAGGCCACCTCGGGCACGATGCCGGTCAGCTTGACCAGCGCCCCCACGACGACCCAGCCAAAGTAGTAGTAGTTGAGCGCCCCGCCCGCGAACCAGGGGTCATAGGGCGGAAAGGTGCTGCTCTTGAGCACGGCGTTCAGATAGGCCAGGTCCATCGGCTTTTCGCCGCCCACCACCGGATGCCACAGATCCGGGTTGGCGCGGCGAATGAGCCACAGAGCGGCAAAAAGCAGCAAGAACAACACTTCTTGCGACACGAGCAGGCGCCAGCGGCGGCGCAGCAGGTCGCGCAGCTCGGCGCCATGTCGCCATAGTTGCAGCGCGCTTAGGGCGGCCACCATCAGCACCGCTAGCCAGACGATGCCGGACGAGTAGGTGGCCAACTGGAGTGACGGCAGCAGCCAGCTCAGGTAGGCCACCAGCAGCAGCCCGAAGGCCTTACTCAGGCCATGGCCCGCATCCGGCAACCAGCGGGCGAGCCGGGCCAGCAGCGGCCAGCCCGCCACCTGCACCGCATAGAGCGCCAGCAGCCAAAAGAGTGTCGGCAGGCGGTTGGCGATGCTGCTGCGATCGTACAGGGCAGACCAGGTGCCACCCGCGCGCTGCTGGGTCAGCGCGCCAGCGGGCAGCATGAGCTGATTGGGGGCCTGACTTGCCTGCAGCGGCGTGGCCCGCACGATGCGCTCCAGATCGAACGTCTCGAACTCGGCCCGTATCGCCGCCAGGTCAAAGCGCGCAGTCTTGCGAAAAATGGTCACCTTGGGATGGTCGTAGACGGTGAACGATTCATCGGCGTCGTCATCGGCAATCTCGAGGCCCAGCAAGCGCGGCCGAGAGACGAACTCGGCGATCTGCTCATAGCCCAGCTCGCCGGAAAAGAGCATCTCATAGTAGCGCGTGGTCATGGGATAGCGCTG
>Ga0351876_1090_pt1 | contig 24522 bp, 24 predicted proteins | sample BONcelFGM3001C15_FD_206774 | JGI IMG/M metagenome (GOLD analysis project Ga0351876, IMG submission 206774) | Enriched cells from coal bed in the Powder River Basin, Montana, United States - BONCAT cells FGM rep3 HSBNCT.FGM.300.1.C15 ...
GCGATCGGCTCGATGAAGAAACGCAGATGCCGGAGTACGATGATCAGCAGCGACCAGTGAAAAAGAAGCCCGAAAAACCAGAGTCCTTTGGCGCTGCCGTAGACGGGCCTTTGCCCCGCGATCGCAACGTCGGTGTTCCTGAAGAGCGACCGGAAAAGGAAGAGCTCCAGCGCCATCCGCCCGATCACGGCCCAAACGGTGGAGGGGCTCTCCAGCGGCTGGCGCTTGACCCACGGGAGGGAGGCCTGCTGGCCGCAGGTGGTCGTGATGCGGAAGGGAACGGGGACTTTGGCCCATTGGGTGACGCGATAGATGAACCCTGCAATGAAGACCGCGAAGACGGCATAGGGGAGGACCGTCGTCAGCAGAGAGGAGAGGGTGGCGCTGAGAGCAATCCCCAGGGCCGACAGGGTCAGGATCAGGATGGCGATCAACGATGTCAATAGGTTCATGATGCCTGTCCCGTTTTGTCCATGGTCACCATCCCGGCATGAGCCCGAGGAACCGTAACTTTTCGGCGACCGGTTGTCAATACATAGAATGATTCTGTTTTACAGCTCATATACGCACCTCCGATCAGGATTTCCACGACGGCTCATCGCCGAATCGAATGATCGGTTTTTTCATGTCGGCCATGGCATTGACGATCAATTCAACCAGGCCGCCGTAATACAGACCGCTGCGCTCCTCCGCATGATAATAGTTGATGATGTCCCGGATGGCGCCTTTGCAGTTCGAGCAGGGGGCGCAGACATATTTCGGGATCTCCCGGGGTTCACCCTGGAACGCATTCAGGATCTGCAGGAACTTCTTGCGGGAACTGACCAGGTTGCGCCACTCTGCAAAATTGTATCCCGACATGATCGCAAAGCCGGAACCGCCGCCGCAGCAGTAGTTCTCCACCCCATGGGGCGTCATTTCCCGGAATCGCGGGGCGATCTTTCTGAGGATGCGCCGCTGGGGCTCGACAATGCCCATGGCCCGCACCACGTTGCAGGGATCGTGGAGGGTCACGGGAAAATCGTTCCTGCGGGGATCAAACCGCAATTTCCCGCCGAGAACGATCTCCTCCAGCGTGACCAGGGCCGATTCCCGCGGCACATTGAGATCCCCCGTCAACAGGCGGTCGGCGATCACGGTCAGCGCCTTATGCGCATGCCCGCACTCACCCATGACGATCTTCTTGACCTTCAACCTCCTGGCGATGTCGGCATGCTTGACGGCGACGCGTGAAAATTGCACATCGTCATACCATAAACCGTAGTTGACCGCATCGTAACCGGCGGCCTCCGAGGACAGGGTCCAGGAAAGGCCGGCCGCCTGAAAAATGATCGCAAAGGCCCCGACGTTGTCCGGCCAGGCAAGCATCTCCCCCGCGTTGTGCAGAAGCAGGATATCCGCGTCCTCCACATCCCAGGGGATCTCGACCTTATGGCCGGCGATCTCTTCCATCTCTTCCTGGATGAACTCGATGCTGTCCTTTGCGGCAAGCGGGTTCATGCCGGTGGAAGAGCCGACGCGAAGATGCTGAACGGTGCCCTTTTCGTGGATCTCCTTCGGGGCGATGCCCATCTCCTGAGAGAAGAGCTTCCGGATCTCGTGATTGATCAGGCCGTTGTCCACGCCGATCGGGCAGACCGTGGCGCAGCGGCGGCAGAGGGTGCAGCGATAGGATAGTTCGGCAAGACGCGCAATCGTCGTCCAGTTCAGGTCGATGTCGCCGGTGAACCTGGAGGTGATTTTCCCACCCGGTTTGAGATATTTGTTGTAAATCCGGCGCAGGACCTCGGCCCGGAACATGGGGCGATGGATATCTTTTTTACCGCTCATCTCATAGACCGGACAGGCGTTGGAACAGGTCTGGCATTTGGCGCAGTATTCCATCGAAAGCATCAGTGGCTGCAGGAAGGTCCAGTTGTTTTCCTTTTCAAAGAGTTTTTGCAAACCGGAGAGGAACCTTTGTACCAGTTCCTCCTCTTCCTCCCGGGTTGCAGGTTTGGGGATGCCGATCGCAACCGTGTCGTCCAGCGAGGTCTCGATGTGCTTGACCTTTTCCGGGTTCAGGGGAGGAATGATCACCTGATTGAAATCCTCATAGGGCGAAGGCAACGGTGAAAGTTCACCCGGCCCGATGTGACAGAGGCAGTCGGATGGTTTGGCCATGTCGGAAGGGGTCAGCCCTGTGCTCATTTCATCTCCTTGGGTGCTGAAGATGCGATGTCGCGCCAGGATTTCGATCCATCCGCGTCCACGTGCTTCGCCCTCCAGGTCGGCTTGAATTCCAGGTTCTCCCTGATGGCGGCTTCGATCCGCCCGCCCCGCCGGTTCGGGGCGTCGTCCCATTTTACCTTGTGATAGAGGAAATATTTCATAAACATATGAGACATATGGGTCAGGGGGATATAGGCGATCAGGAGCGAAGCCGACACGATGGCCACCCCGCCGGTGATGGTTTGACCCGGTGCGTAGCCGTTCAGAGGAACTCCTCCCGTGAGCAGACCGAACGCATAGGCCTTTGCGCCCTCCAGAAGCGGATCTTTGAACACCGCAGCGGCGAGGGCGGAAGAGAAAAAAAGAAAGATGAACAGAATATTAAAATAATCTGAAAAAGATGAATAATTACGCAGTTCTGTCTCGTAACACCGTTTATAGAGAAGCCCCAGGCTGCCGATGTTCCCCAGGATCAAGCCGCTCCATCCGATAAAAACAATCAGGCCGTCCAGAAGGGATTGGGTGGTGCCGCCCGAGGCAAAGCCGGGACCTTTCCAAAGTGTAAACAAGGCGTTGACGAGTAGCAGTCCGAGGGTGGCGAGCATCAGATACAGGCCGAAATGAAACGGGAAGGAGACCCGCCAGAGGATCTTGTTTTCTTTCCACAACCCCCGCAGGAAGAGGATTTCCGGCAGCATATATTTGAACTCATTGAACAGCGATCTTTCCTGTTTCTTTTCCCACCAGTTGATCTCTTCCAGATAGGAGCCGCCGTAAGACACCCTGGAGGCCGTTTCATGTTGTACGGGATAGAGTTCCCAGCGGACATGGACGGGAAGGGTGATTTGCCGATACACGAGATATGCGGTCGCAAGCATGAACACGAACATGCACAGATAGGACAACAGGTAGAATCCCATAAAAAACGTTTCCTTACTTGATGAGCGAACGGACGAGGGTCAGGATCTCTTCCCTGTCGATCGGTTTTGCGACAAACCCTTCCGGGGCCGGGACCTGGCGGCGCGAAGAGATGAATGTCTTAAAATCCTCGGAGACCCCGGTAACAATGATGATCGGGATATGTTTCCACCGGTCGTCTGTTTTGATCTCGCGAAAAAACCTGATCCCGGATTTCTCGGGCATGGAGATATCGAGCGTAATCAGGTCCGGCGGCCCTGCCTGCAACCGTTGCATTGCTTCCTCTCCATTGTTCGCTTGAACGGTTTCGTAGCCTTGATCCCCAAGCAACGTAGAGAGGTAGGTCCGGATATCCTGCTCATCATCCACGATCAAAATCCGTTTCGGGCCGGACATAATCCCTCCTCGATCAAATGTTGGGTGCTCCGGTCCCGGCGACCGGAGGCTTCCGCGGAAGTTTTACGGTCATGCGGGTGCCTTGGTTCGGTTCCGACTCTATTCTTATCTCCCCGCCATGGGCCTGGGCGATTTTGTTGGAGATAAAAAGTCCCAGGCCCGTTCCGCTTCCCCTTTTTGAAGAGAAAAAAAGGGTAAAGGCGCGTTCGCGGGTTTCCTGATCCATTCCGATGCCGTTGTCCGTCACGTCAAATTCGATATGCTCCGGGGAGCCCTGCAAGCCGATGCTGACCTCGTGGGCGGGTTTCTTCTTGTCCACGCGGCAGGCATCGAGGGCGTTTTCCGCGAGGTTGATGAGCAAGGTTCGAACGGCTTTGGGGTCCACATCAAATTCGCCGGCCTTGCCGTCCACCTCGCACTTGAAATCGATATTCAGTTCCGCTGCCTTTCCCCGCATCACCTCGCAGACTTCCTCCGCCAGCGCAGGGGCAGAGGTTTTTTCCAATTCCGGCACCCGGTCCTTGGCATAATAGAGCAGATCCAGCACCATCCTCCGAATCCGGGTGATGTTTCGCTCTACCATCTTCCACCCCTGTTCGAACCGCGCGCGATCGTTTTTCGCCAGCCCCGTGTTGACCAAGTATACCCCGCCGTCGAGACTCGTCAGGAGCCCTTTGATTCCATGCGAGATCGAACTGATGATCAGCCCCAGGGAGGTCAACTGTGACTGGAGCTGGCGAATCTGGGTGATGTTCGTGCTCATTTCGATGACGTTCTTGATCTGTCCTTCCGTATCGCGCAGGGGGGCTGTATACACCAGAACGTTAACGTGCTCCCCTTTTGGAGACGTCATCACTTCCTCCGTCTGGTGGACCTGGCCGTCCTCAAACGTCTGTTTCACGATGCAGGGAACGCAGGTCTCCGTCCGGTGCATGTAAATCTGATGGCATTTGTCTCCCGGTGAAGCGCCGAAATCCTCCCGCAGTCGCCGATTTGCATCGACGATCCGCAGGTCGGAATTCTGAATGGAGATGTAGCAGGGCACCTCTTCGAATAGTTTTCGGTATCGTTCCCGACTGTTCCGCAATTGATCCTGCAGGAGCTTCAGTTCGCTGATATCCGTTCCCATTTTCATCACATGGGTGATTTCGCCGGCTTCATTGGTGATGGGTGTGGTGTTGATGAGCAGGAAGATTTCATGCCCCATGTTATTGACGAATTTCTCCTCCACCTCGTGACGCAGCCCGTCCCGGAAGGTGCGCTCCGTCGGGCAATGTTCGCATCGTTCCGACCGGTGCTGGTTGACCTGAAAACAATACCGCCCTTCGAAATCTCCGAAATCCTCACGAAACCTGCTGTTTGCATCGACGATCCGCAGATCCCGATCCAGGATCGTCAGGTAGGCCGGCATCAGTTCAAAATAGACCCTGTAAGGATTATTGCTCATCGAATTCCATTTCCCCTTATGTACTTACGCGTTCCCGTGAGGATATTTCAGTTCAAGGATCATCCGGACGTTTGTCAACAGGGATTCTTCATTGATCGGTTTATCCAAGTACCCCTCCGGCGGGGCGACGGGACGTTCGTAAATGAGGCGCCGCAACTCCGGTTTTCCGGTAATGATGCAGACTTTGGTGGAGGCAATCTCCGGATTCTTACGGATCTCCTCGAATACGAACCCCCCGTTTCTTCCGGGCATAGACAAGTCGAGCGTCACCAGATCCGGTTTTTCCCGGATGGTCAGGGCCAGCGCCTGCTCGCCATCGGCCGCCTGAAGGACGGTCGCTCCCTGGTCTTCCAGGACTGTGGCGATGAAGGTCAGGATATCCGGTTCATCGTCCACGACGAGGATCTTGAATCCCGCCAGCGGCAGGCTGACCGCCGGGATCACCAACGCAACAGGGACAACGACTTTTTCCGGGATCACCAAAGCGTTGGCCGCGAGATTGACCAGTTGTGTCACTTTCATGCCAAGCTTGTAATGCCGGATCACATCGGACAAACCGTCCACACAGTTGTGGCACGACGTCACCACCGTTTTCGCACCGGTGGCTTTGATCTGGTCCGCCTTGATTTTGGCCGATTTCAGGCGTTGGGGGGTATATTCCGACATGGACATCGCCCCGCCTCCGCCGGTGCAACAGAAATTCTCCGCACGATTCGGATACATCTCGCGGAAATCCGGCACCAGAAGATTCAACAGTTCCCGCGGTTCCTCGAAGAATCCGCAGCTACGGGCATTGTTGCAGGAGTCGTGGAACGTCACCACCTCATTGTTTTTCGCTTTATCCACCTGAATCCGACCTTCCCTGACATAACGAAGCATCGTCAGGACGGAGCTTTCGATGACCAAGGGCACCCCGTTCCCCGACCAGTTTGGGCCTTCGCAGCGGGTAGACCGGTATCCGTGGCCGCATTCGGACAGCACCAGCTTCTTTCCGCGCAGTTCGATGACTTTGTCGTAGACCCGCTGTGCCACCGCCGCGCCCAATTCATCATCCCCGGAGAAGAGGCCGAAATTGGTCATGTCCCATCCCTCGCTGGGCATGGTCCAATTCTCTCCCGCAAGGTAGAAGATGCGGGCCGCATCGGAGATCGTCCGGGGATCGTACTTCACCTCCCGGGGATTGATGGCATACACGATCTCCGCATCCATCCTGTCGATGGGAATCCGGGCCGCGGGGTCTTTGAACTCGTTTTCCAATTCATCGGACAGCCATTCGAGGGTCTCCACGTAGTCCTGCGGCAGGACCCCCATCTGGTTCCCCACCTCCCATTGGTCTTTGCTGACGATGGCCACGCCCTCGGGCATGATGCCGACGGAAACGAGCAAGCCCCGGGCCATTCGGTTAAGCGTGGCGAAATCAACCCCCATGGGACAATTCAAGGAACATCTCCGGCAGTTGGTACATTTCCCGAAGACGATATCCTTCAGCTCTTCCAGGTCTTGATCGCTGTGGACGTCCTCGGCATGGACCCACCAGGGGAAAATTTTACCCGTCCAGTCGAAGTTGCGCTTGAAAATCTTCCGGATCTGATCCGCCTTGTATGCCGGCGCATAGGTAGGATCGTCGGGATTGGCAAGAACGTAATGACAGGACTCTGTGCACATGCCACAATGAACGCAGCCGACCAGAGAACCCACCATCTGGCGAGTCAGTTTTTTGCCCATCCTCTCAACAACCATGTCGGCTTTGCGGGATCTTGCGTTTACGGCCATTTGCTGCTCCTGATCCGATATCATCCCTTCTCTGTTGCAGTTTTCGGTTGCGTAACCCGCTTGATCGGATACACGCCGCGGAATCCCATGGTCCTCCCGAAATAGAAGCGGGTGAACGGATAATAGAGATAGTGGGAGATCTTGCTGAAGGGCACATAGACCAGAAAGAAGGCGGTCATGATGAAATAGACCATAAGCGGACCTTCCCCCAGATCCGGACGGTTCGGAGCTGCGAAGATGGAAACGAAGCACCAAACCGTAAGCAGGGCCAGCGAAAAAAAGTCGTCGGGAGTACTGATCAGGCGCATCGTCGGATTGCTGAGACGGCGGAACATCCGGTAGCAACCGACAAGGAATGCCGCGGCAAACAGGATCTGAAGAAGGCGGACAACGATCAGGGGCTTCATCAGACCGGGTGCGTAAGGAATGACGACCGACATCGTGATATTGGCCGCCACAGCCAGATGGAAGACCACGAATTGAAGATAGAAAAAAGTCATGCGACGGGTGCTCTCCATGGACCGGGGCATGGCGATATTCGCCCAGGAGTAGACAATTCCTTTGAATGAAGAGGTGTCCCTGTTCTCTGAAGGCGCCTGCCGATCCCGGGATGCTTTGTATTTTAAAAGCCAACGGATGCGTAAGATATAGACGATGGCCATGAAACCCATGGCCATCAACTGCAACTCATCGGACACAAAACGAAGGGATTCGCTCATCCTACCCTCTCATCTTCTGCAAAGATTCTTGGAACACCTTCAACTCCCGCGCGTCCCGAAGACAGAAAACAACTTCATGAAGTTCGGACTCTTTTTCCAAAAACTCCCTGACCGCGCCCAGGGTGACGCGGGCGCAGACCTCCAGCGGAATTCCGTAGAATCCCGCTCCCATGGCTGGAATGGCGATTTTTTGCAGCTTCTGCTCTTCCGCCTTTCGCAGCACATTCAGCATGGTTTCCCTTAGTTTTCTCTCGCTATCCTCTTCCTGGAACTGGGGGCCAACAGCATGCAGAATGTACCGGACTTGAAGGTTTCCCCCACCGGTGACGATGACATCGGTCACATTGGCGCCGCCGGTCTTCTTCAGCTCCTCCTGGACTTTCGGTCCCCCTTGGATGGAAATGGCCGTGCCGAAGCCGGCTCCCAGCTTTAAATCCGGCCGAGCGTAATAGACGAGTCCATCCATATCTTTGATGTCGATGATAAATCCAACCATCAAGCGGATGATCTTTTCGTTCAGTATAAATTCATTCGGCATAGGCAAACTCTTTGTTTTGCATTAATCCACCGGATTGCCTCAAAGAAAATACCGCCTGTGAGGGGCTGGAAAGGGAGCTTTGGCTCATATGATTGATGAGTCAGAGGGATAGGATATTTCCATCACTCTCCAGTTCCCTTGGAACGGCAACCGCCGGCTTATCACGGCGACCCCGAGGAAGCCCCACTCTCGTCAGAGCAGGGCCTCCATTGGGTCATGTCGGCTACTGTCCTAATGTTTCATCATACGCATCCCGTCGGCTTCGAAAGGCCGGCGAGTTTGCAAGCCCCCTTGGCCGGTCCGGAGGGGAAGAGTGCATAAATCCTTTTCAGGTCAAATCCCGTATCCTTACACATCTTTCTGATCATGGGAGCGATGCCGAACTGGGCATAATAGTCCCTGATGTAATCGATCAGTTTCCAATGATCTTCGGTGAGTTCCCCCTCGATGCCTTCGACGGCAGCGTAACCCTGCGCAAAGTCTCTACCCCATTTATCCAGTTCCTGCAGGAAACCATCCTCGTCAACTTCGTAACTCTTTCCTCCAACCTCTAACTGTGGCATATCTTTACTACCTCCCATGACATTATTTTTGTTGATTCTACCAAGTCAACCCCATATGCCCCGGCGGAAACGAGTGTCGCGCCGTCCCCGATATCTCTGTAACAACCGGGGCTTCATCCACGGTCATTGTCTGCTCGAACGATCTGTTTCTCCGATAACAAATGGCCTGCTCCAATAATGTGTTGGCCCAGCCTTTCGTTCCCGAGGCGTGGACATGAGAATAGGTGGCCAAGACATTCTTATAGAGCAGACCATCCCTGCCCCCATGGATGCCAAGCCCCCTCCTCACCTTAAAAACCAAAGTAAAACGGCCCTCTTCCCAATCCGGAATGTGGGAGTAATGAAACTCATGACCGTGAAGGACCTCCCCTCTGGGAAAATAGGGATTAGGCGTTTCAACCTCAAGGATTGTGTACCCATGACCCTGCGGGCTTCTGTCTAAAACAAAGCGGAAGGGAAATACCCCGGTCATGGGAAATACCTTCTCGTCCACAAGGAGCTCTTTCCCGAGATACATCAGTCCTCCGCACTCCGCATAAACGGGAAGCCCCGCCTCCACCGCTTCGCGGAGAGATTGACGGAAACGTGTGTTGGCCGCCAGTGCAGCGGCATGGGATTCTGGAAAACCGCCTCCAATGTAAAGGGCGTCTACAGGGGGAAGTTCCCTGTCGTTAAGCGCACTGCATTCGACAAGAGAAGCCCCCAATTGTTCGAGCGCCTCCAGATTGTCCGGATAATAGAACCAGAAGGCGGAGTCCCTGATAAAGCCGATTTTCGGTTGTCTTAACGGGCGGACGTACGGCTCTTTTTGTTTACCGTCCGGTTCGTCGAAGCAAGCGTCCGGGGCCCCCCGGGCAATCTCCCACAATGCATCCACATCAACATGCCTGTCAATGACGCAGGCAGCCTCTTCTATGGCCTGGAGAGCTCCCGGGTGTTCGCGCGGAGGGAGCAGACCCATATGCCGCTCTGGGAAGATTTCCCCCCGCATCCTGGGAACAGCCCCCAAAACGGGCACTCCACAACGATCCTCTATGGCGGAGCGTATGATGGATTCGTGACGGGCCCCTGCGATCCGATTCAGGATGACGCCCTTTATGGCAACCTTTTGGTCGAAATGTTGACAGCCCAGAATCATGGCGGCTATGGTGCGTGTGACCATGTTGCAATCCGCCACCAGCACGACCGGCGCCTTCAGCAGTTTGGCAAGCTCAGCCGTGCTGTAGCTTCCCTCATGGTCCATGCCGTCATACAGACCCCTGTTTCCCTCCACCAACGCGCCGTCGGCATGCTGTAGACGGGTTGTAAAGGAAGAGAGCAGCCCTTCTCTTCCCATCAAGAAAAGGTCCAGATTATAACAGGGATGCCCTGTTGCCATTTCAAGCCAGGCAGCGTCTATATAATCGGGACCCTTCTTGAAGGGAGACACTGCCTTTCCCCTCCGGGTAAGGCATGCCCCGACCCCCACGGTCAAGAGGGTCTTTCCTGAATTTCCCCGTAAAGCGGAGAAAACTATCCTGGGACGGTCTACAATCATTTCTCCGTCCTGCCTCCTATTGATCGCCGTCTTCCGTTTCGTGCTGGATCCCAGCACCCTTGAGCCCGATCATCGTTGTACTGCCGCTTGACCAGTACTCCAGGAGGCCTTCGGCGACCATCGCATTTACAAGCTTGCTGACTTCCCTTGGCTTTTTGTCAGGGAACATGTTGTTGAAGTCTTTCAGGTAGAACTTCGTCTTCGTTTTCTTTCCCTGCAATGTCTCGATGATCAGCTTCTTGTCCTCTTCGGCACCCATCGAACACCTCTCTTCTTAAAATTTGAATTGCGTGCTGGTACGCCAGGTTGTGTATGCAAACCGGTAATCGTCAATCAGGTGTTCCGTAAAGGGAAGATCCGTTTTCTCGAAAAACCTCTCCCAGCCGATTCTCGCGGCCCAGTCGCCGAGGCGTTCATATTTCTTCGCGTCTTTCGCATAGGTGTTGAGAATTTTCTTGACCGCCTCCACCGTCTGCGGCCAGCGAGGCGCCTCATTGGGAAGGAAAGGGACCACAACCTTGGAAAACATCGGGGCGGTAATCCGGTTCGAAAGCTTGCCTCCAACCAGGATGGCCACACCGCTTCCCTCCGCATCCGCCAGCGGCATGGCGGGACACATGGTGAAACAATTGCCGCAGTACATGCATTTGTCGTTGTTGACCACCACGCTCTTTTTGTCGCCCACGGTGGTCGCCTTGATGGCTCCCGTGGGGCACGACGCGACGGCGAGAGGAATCTCGCACATATTCGACAAGTTGTCATTATCCACCATGGGCGGTTTGCGGTGAACGCCCAGAATGGCGATATCGGAGCAATGAACGGCGCCGCACATGTTCAGGCAGCAGGCCAACGATACCCTGACATGAGCCGGCAGTCTCATCTTTTCGAAATCCTCGTACAGTTCATCCATGACCGCCTTGACCACGCCCGAAGCATCGATCGCAGCGGTATGGCAATGGAGCCATCCCTGGGTATGGACCATATTCGTCACACCCGCCCCGGTGCCGCCGCGGGGAAACTTGAGCGACCCGCCGGCGAATTTCCGCTTTTCCAGATCCTCCATCAGCGGTTTCAATTTCGCTTCGTCATCGACCATAAACTCGATGTTGTTGCGGGTGGTCCAACGGACGTAGCCGTCGCAGTGCTTATCGGCAATATCGCATATCTCGCGGATATGGGTGACGCTCATCAAACGCGCGCCGCCCACCCGCACGGTGAAGACCTTCTCACCCGACTCGGAGACATGCACCAGCACGCCAGGTTCAAGGATGTCATGGTACAACCATGTTCCGAAATTTCTCTTGATGACGGGAGGCAGAAACTCTTTGTAATCCCTGGGACCGATATCGGTGATTCTGTCCTTCATCGGATTTTTTGCATCGTAACCCATTTTTTAAACCTCCTATTTCTGGTGTCGTTTTCTGAAATCTTTGATGTCCCGCTCCCATCCTCCTGGGATGTCCGCTTCTTTCCAGAAGATATAGGGGTTCGATCTGGGCTCCTTGATCATGCGGGGATCCGGTTTCACTTCGCAAACCTCGAGAAATTTCGCAAAACCCTTGCGCTGCATCAGTTCACCGAGCCGTTCACGACTCCGGCCCTCTTCGGACCACCAATCCCAAATCTTGCCGATCAGTTCCTTAATCTCATTGAAGGGCTCTTCCATCGGCATGAACGGTATGGTCAATGTCGAAAGCTGCGCGCCCTCCAGAATCGGGGCTTTGGCGCCGAAGAGAATCGAGGCCCCCGTCTCTTTTCCGATCCTCAGGGCCCGGGGCATCGTGTTGATGCAATGCATGCAACGGTTGCACTCCCGGTTGTTGATCCCGAGTTTATTTCCATTCCATGCCATGCAATGGGTGGGACACAGGTCGATCACCTCTTTGACGATATCGAAGGGACCCCAGTCGCGGCCGGCGTGTGCTCCCCCATCAGGCTTGAATTCTCCTGCCACGTAAGCCCGCACCGCCTCCTGATCGATACGGATGTCATCCTTCCAGGTCCCGATCACCGACATGTCCGACCTGGCGATCGAGGCAACGCATCCGTTGGGGCAGCCATCGAACTTCATTTTGAATTTGTACCCAAAGGAGGGTCTGTGCAATTCGTCCTGGAATTCCATCGTGAGGTTGCGGCAGGCCTCCTGGGTATCGTAGCAGGCGAACTCACAGCGAGACTTTCCGATACAGCAGTTCGGCGTCCTGAGGTTGGACCCTGAGCCGCCAAGATCCTGTTTGAGGTTATGGGTGAGTTCCCAGAAGATCTCTTCGATCTGCGGGGTGGTCGTTCCCAGCAGGATGATATCGCCGGTCGAACCATGCATGTTGGTGATGCCGCTGCCCCGCCTCTCCCACAACTCGCACAGTTGCCTCAGGAATTCCGTCTTGTAAAAGTAACTGGCGGGCTGATTCACGCGGAGGGTATGAAAATCCTTGACTGCCGGGAATTCTTCCGGCTGATCGCAGTACCGGCCGATCACGCCTCCGCCATAGCCGAAGACGCCCGCGACGCCGCCGTGTTTCCAATGTCCTTCCCGGTCCTTGAAGGAGAGCTCCAGCAGATCGAGCAGATCGTCACAAACCTCCTTCGGCGTCTGAAAATCAATGTCGGATGTTTTTCTCTTCTCGGCCTCCTGTTTCATATCGGAGACAAAACTCGGCCATTTTCCCTTTTCCAATTCATCAAGCATCGGAGTCTTACGCTTTGTCATCAAAAAACCTCCTCTCCCGTTAAGTACTCTGTAGGAATGTCCCGATTCGGTTCATTTTCCCCCAGGTTAACAAACCTTATAACGTCTGTTTCTCACTTTATGCTTTTCATCACGTCTGATCCGCACTATTTTCGCAATACCCCTAATTCTTCCAGAAACTCCGGATGTACCTCGTACCCATACTCCAATGCCTTTTCGCAATGCGCCATCGCCTTGGCCCGATCTCCCATCTGAAGATAGGCGACGGCCAGGTTATTATGGGCAACCGCGAACCGCGGAGCGATGTCAATGGCTTTTTTGCTGCGAGCGACACTCTCTTCGATCTTGCCCTGCCGAAGGAAAGCGCTGCCCAGAGCGCTCAAGGCCTGAACGAACGTCGGATCCTTTTGAACGGCCTTTTCCAGCATCTCGACCGCCTGGTCGATCTCGCCCATCTGGAGATAGGCAAAGCCGATATTTCCGTAAGGAACCGCATAATCGGGCCGGAAGGCGATAACCCTTCTGCAGAGTTCAATCCCCTTTCCCATTTCTCCTTTCTGGAAGCAGATCCCGCTCAGGTTGATATACGCCTCCGCCAGCTCGGGACTCTCCGCGATCGCCGCCACAAACTCCACAGCGGCATCGTCCCATTGGTGCAGCTTGATCAGCGCGATCCCCAAATTGTAATGGGTCATCGCGCAACCGGGGTTCTCCGCCAATTTTTTCCGGAACTCCGTCACAAGCTGTTCCGTGGAAATCGTTTCCGTCATCACTCACCTTTTTCCAAAAAATCACGGTACCAGCAGGAAAAATCGTAACTCCCTCGCCATCGGTCGTCGCCGCCGGCGATCCCCATACAGGTCTCCCAGGCCCCTTGGCCATATTCGTTACTGCTTTCTTCCTGAGGACAATCCCGCAAAAAACTTCTCATCAGGGACAATGCCGTTTCCCGGCGCTGGGACATCCGGAGGTCGATCGGATCCTTCGGCGGGAGAAAGGGGTCCCACTGTTCGTATCCCCTGGCAAGAATCCTTTTCCTGCTCCTCTCCGACATGGCATCGAAAATGGCCTTTTTATTCTGTTCCTCGGGGGTAAGCCCAGCCACGAGATGTTCGCCTCCCGTCATCAAAAGGTCTTTTGCAGAAGCTCTTTGCCGGCAAAGGGGTTGTACAGTTTCAAGATGGCGCCTTTCATCACATCCATGCTCTTTATCGAGATGATCATATTCAGCACAAGATTCTCCGCCTGTTCCGGGAGCACGCAGGCATTGGAAGCATCGTAGGTCAAATCCGGGAAACTCTTCGCAAGTTTCTTCTGCTCCTTGGCGGTCACTCCCACCCTGATGGCCTTTTTGCCATTGATTTCCTGAATTTCACCTGAGAGTCCGACACCTTCGATCTTTTTGATCTTTTCATCATCAAGAAAAATATTGATATAATAATCTGCCATTCGCCCACCTCCTGTCTGTGAAATTTCATCCCAAAGATAACGATTTTCTTTTACGGCCAAACAAACCTTCTCTGAAACGACCGGCGAATATCCATTCCGTTCGGTCTTGTAAGGCGTCTTCCTTTACACCATCAACCTTGTTTTCTCGATGGATGACGTCAAACGTATAGACATGTGTAGCAGAAGTATGGCCTGATTGCAACAGATAAATAAAAAAAGTGCGGTTCCTGCGGAGATTGCATCCTTTGTGATATTGTTTATTATAGATTTCAATGTATTATCAGATTCCAAGGATTTTGTGACAGGTTTTGCACGGCCCCGGAGGTTCCGAGTAAGCACTCTCCTTTGGGTTTCTCAACCTCGGGCTGTCCCAGAGTGAAAAACAGGATTCCCTGTACTCCTTATCCCTTTGCACGAACCGGTTTCTGAAATCCTGATAATCACCGTTCTCCCATATCGTAGAAAAAGGCTCTTTGAAGATGTTCCCGAAACTGACCTTGCCCGTCCGGTATTGCTTCTCACAGAAGACGCGTTTAAACGGAGAGGGGAGAGGAGGGTAGAGATAGACGCAGGGGGAGACCGCTCCTTCGGCGGATATGTAGAGATTGCGAAGCGGGTTCTCCGCGCAAACGGGAACGCCGGAAGCGGACAGATTCGGTTTCTTGATCCGGATGTTCAGTTTGCGCGCGTTGACTTCCGCCTGCCGGAGGATCTCTTCGTACGGGCTTTTGACATTCTCCCAGACGAAGACCCGCTGCGTTTCCTGCCAGAGATTGATGGTATGACAGATGTTCGTGATCACAACCTCGTCAAGTCCCGCCTCTTTCACAAGCAGCGGGAGCGAGGAAACTTCATGAATATTGTCTTTGAGCATCAGAAAGATGAGGTGGATTCTGGGTCTGAGGAGTCCCCGGCGTTTTCGCTCTTCCTGAAACAGGCGAACGGCCTCAAGTACCTCCGGGAGATGGGAGTTGACCCGGATGGCGTCGTGTGTTTCCGCGGTCGTTCCCGCAATCGAGAAACCAACAAAATCAATGCCCGCCTCGATGAGATCGGAGACGCGATTTTCTGTGAGCCCCATCCCGCTGGTGACGAAACCCACCTGGGATCCTTCCTTTTTGACCAGCCTGACGCATTCGGAGAGATCCTTGTGGAGCAGGGATTCGCCCCAACCCTCGAGGACAACGGTTTCAACATCTTTCAGAAAGGAAAGGATTTTTTTGAAATCGTCAAGAGGCATATCCTGGTATTGCCACTCCGAATTTTCTGAACGGATGCACATCTTGCACAGAAGAGGGCATCGCGTGGTCAATTCAATCTGCCAGGCTGAAAAGGGTTTGCTTATTCTTTTTTGCACAAGCTTGCCGAACATTCTTTCGATCATGACCTGATCACCTCACAGCCTCTGGAGAAGCATCTCCAGAAACCCCTTTCTTGGCGGATGGTATAGACAACAAGCATGGGGGAGAAAGACTGCGCCCCCCCACTTCTCTTTAAAGAAGGCGACGCCCGGATTGATGCCCAGCCCGAGATTCAGATATTTTTTCTCCTCCGCGATCGCCTGCCCAATGACTGCGGAAAGGAGAAGATCCGAAGCCCCCGGGACATAACGGGTTTCAGATCGGAAGTTGAACATGTACAGGGCATAGTCCGTTGGTTTGAACTCGGCGATGTCGAAGGCGATGAGCTCACCGTCGCCGGTTCTCGCCTCGAAGATCGATGCCGTCCCGGATGAGGAGAGGTAGGCGTCGATTCTCTGAAAGATAAACCGGGTTGCCTCATCTGCCGAATGGCTCTTCAGGAATAGATCAACCAAGCTCCTGTGTTCCTGATCAAAATGGGAGCCCTTTTCGACAGAGAGCTCTCTTGCCGCCCGCCTTAGCATGTTTCTCAATTTTTGAGAAATGGAAAGGGTGGACAGGTCCAGGCGATAATACCGGTCGGCGGGGGGATGGGGGCCCTGCAGAAGGGAAGGGGGAATCGCGGGCGCGGTCAGCGAGACGCTTGCCGGTTTGAGACATTGCAGCGCATCTTCAAGGGCCTTTCCCAGGCGTTTCTCTTCGAAGGGTTCTTGCAGCGGATATCCGACGAGGATGAGATGACCCTTCTTGGCATAGACAAGAAAGTCTCCGAAGAGATGCGGTTCCGTCTGTGAAATCGGGGTGACGTATTCGGGAATATGTTCGGGCACATAGGCGTGCTGCTCCAGATAGCTTTCCTGCGCGGTGGTGATCATGGCTGGTCCTGGGCGATGCGGTATCCCGCATCGAGAAACATCTTCCGGAGCCCCGGGATATGCCCGACTCCGACAAAGGCGGTTGTCCTGCCCTCTTTGAAAAAGGTTTTTATCCCTTCAAAAAAAATGGGATCGCGCTTCCCGATGATCGATTCGCAACGGGTCGGGAATTCTCCCGTGACGGAAAGGTAGTTCGGCACATCCCCCTCGATGAAAACCTTTGTGAATCGCTCCTTGTGGGCGCTCCAATGCTGAAATTGATTGAAATAATTCACGATTCTGTCAAAAGGAATGCCGTCCAGCGCTTCGAGCTGATCCGGGATGGTTTCCAGGTATCCGATTTCTTTCCCCAGTTCTTGGGCGATCCGGAAGGCTTCCACATCCATCGAATGGTCCCAGTTCAAAAAGGCGGACCATGTCGCGAAAAAAGCCATCCAGGGGCGGACTCCCCGCGCATGTTCTTCAAGAAAGCCGGAAGTCTTTACATTGAGGAGATCCAGAAAGGAGCTGGCCATTGTGGTCCGTCCCGAGCGGTCGGCCAGTTGCCGGTTGATCCCCCGGATCAAGGCGGGGTCAAGGGCATCGTATACGGAAGGGGTGTTCTCTCCGCGGGCGCCGTATCGGGCAACTCCGGCCATGCTTTCCGGATCGAGGGGCCCTTCGAAGAGGACGGTTTCGGATCCCCGGACAAGCCGGGTCAGTCCTTTCCGGAAGCTGACCGGGGAAAAATGGGCTGTTCCCACAAGGAAAGAGACCCTGCCGTTTTTTTCCACCCTCCAAACGGTCCGCAACCGTTTTTCCTGCCAAGGGAATAAGTTCATGGATTGCCCACAAAGCTTTTCGTGCAGTTCCATTTCCCCATGAGGGCATTGATCAGGGAGACCTTCCGGGCCGCCCCATAACGGCGCTCACGGAATTCGTACCGGAGGGACGGTTGCCCGCACCACTTTCTCTTGAACCGCTCTATTCCCTCGTTGACGCCCAGTCCCAAATTGATGCTGCTTTTTCCGTGTTCGCGTGTCAGACGGATCATTTCGAGGAAGAGAAGGTCGGAGGCATGGGGGACGTAGTCTTTTTTTGAATGCGCGCCGAGGATGTAGGCGGAGAAATTTTTTGCCCCAAGGTCGACGACCATGAAGGCGCAGAGCCTTCCCGCATGATCGCGTGCGTTGAGCGTCCAGGCCGTCGATGAGCGGCCGACGTACTCGGGCATGGCCCTGTAGAGTTCTCTCACGCGCTCCGGCAATTTTTCCCTCCCCAGGAGTTCCGAGATCAGCGTCTCGTGTTCCTTTTCCATAGAGCGTCCCCGCTCGATGATCAATTTTTCAGAGGCCTTGCCTGCCGCCCGTTGAAGGGAGTGCTTGATTGGGGTCTGCTCGATGTCAAGCGTGAAATATCGATCCGTTTCCTTCTCTGTGCACAAATCGATAAGGGAGCCGGGGGATTCGGGTCCGATGAACCAGAGGACCTCGGGTCGGAATGCGTCAACGGCCCGTTCCAAAATCCCCTCGCACCGTTCTTGGGAAAAAGTTTCTTCGAGGGGATATCCGACAAGGATGAGCCAGTTGTCCTTTGCAAAAACAAGATGGTCTTTGATCAGAAAAGGATCGCCTTTCGAGATCAGGTTCATCAGGCTCACGATGTGTTCCGGGACATAGGCCTTTGTCAGGACAAAGGTTTCCTCTTCACGCGTAATCATTGGTTTCTCCTGTTTGCCGTGCATATATAGTCCAGTTTTTTCAAAAGCACTAAGATTTTTTTAGGATGACCAGCCCGTTTGAGCCGGTCGCGTTTTGCGCCGGAGAAAATATTTTATTTTTGTTATTGCATTGCTGCTACTACCCTGCTATACACGTGTACACATTTGGCATCGCGTGTGTGTCGAATCGGGATATCCGCGGCCATTTTGCGGCAGTTCTTCTTTTCTAAGGGTGTGGATGGGGACGGTAACGATCGGACGGCCCCTCATGACTGAAGGTTCATTGCGCAGGTTCCGTGCGCAGTGGTCCCGCGAAATCATTCTTTATGAAGGGAGGTATCGGGAAATGGTAGAAAAAAACAATGGTATCAACTGGTCTGTTCTGTGGAAAAGCGATGATTGGATGTCCGTCTGGATCGGGTTTTTTATCCTTGCTTTCTTTTTGGCGGGGGCGACGATGTCGCTGCCCAGATGGAAATGGATCTCGGACGGGTCCTATCAAGGCAAAATCGCCGGGTATGCCAAAAAAGTGGATGCCACAGCCAAGGATGCGGAGACGAAGGCCGAACCCGTTCTGAAAGAACAAGCGGTGGCGTTGAAAGCGGCTCTGGACGCAAAGGACCGGAAGGCGATCGGCGCAGCCGCCGGTAAGATGGAGGCGGCGGCCAAGGAGGTCAAAGACAAGGATTTCCAGAAGAAGGCGGTAAAGGTGGCTTCGGACATCAAGGGTGATGCCGGGGCGACTGTGGGAAAGGTCTTCGGAGGCGATAACCTGATGAAGGCGCTTTACCTGTTTATCGGATTCGCGATCCTCGGCATCATCGGCATGGCCTTCATGGGGATGCCGGTAGGCAAGTTCATGGCCGGGTTCCCGATCGTTTTCATTCTCTCGTCGCTGGCCTATTTTGTATCCGAAAACGATATCGTCAAATACTACGGTCTGGAGGTCGTCTTCTGGGCGCTGATCTTCGGTCTTGTGATCAGCAACATCTTCGGCGTTCCTACCTGGTTGCGGACGGCCATCAAGACGGAGTTTTTCATCAAGATCGGTCTGGTCCTGCTGGGCGCCGAGGTCCTCTTCGGCACCATCGCCAAGGTGGGCGCCTATGGAATGGTCCAGTCCATTCTGGTCATCGGTGTCGTTTTCTACTTCTGTCTCTGGTTCGCCCGCAAAGTGGGACTTGACGACGAATTTGCGTCCATTATCGGCGCATCCGTGTCGATCTGCGGCGTCTCGGCCGCCATCGCCGCCGGCGGCGCCGTCCAGGGCGATTCCAAGAAGGTGAGCCATACGATCTCCCTGGTTCTCTTGTGCGCCATTCCCATGTTGATCCTGATGCCCCTGATTGCCAAATGGGCGGGGATGTCGCCGGCGGTCGCCGGGGCCTGGCTCGGCGGGACCATCGACACGACCGGGGCCGTCGTGGCCGCGGGCGCCATCGCCGGGCCGGAGGCGATGAGCGTGGCCGTCGTCGTCAAGATGGCCCAGAACGTCCTGATCGGCTTTGCGGCCTTCTTCCTGGCCCTCTGGTTTGCCTTCAAAGGTCAGGCGGCAGGCGGGGAGAAGCCGAGCCTGATGCAGCTCTGGACCCGTTTCCCCAAGTTCGTCCTCGGGTTCATCGTTGCGTCGATCGTCTTTTCCTTCTTCATGACGGAAGCCGGGGCAAAAGCCGTAACGGGCACCACCGCGGGGCTCCGCGGCTGGTGGTTCACGCTGGCCTTCCTCTGCATCGGCCTGGAAACCAAGTTCAGCGAGTTGATCGCGATGGGCGGCGGAAAACCGGCCTTGGTGTTTCTCACCGCTCAGGCGTTCAACATTCTTTGGACGCTCCTTTTGTCCTACCTGATCTTCGGAGGCATCCTCTTTGCAGTGCCCACCTTCTGATCGGTGCAGGAGGGAGGTTGATCGTAAAAATGTGCCGGATCTGCTGAAGGCTTAAAGGCCTTCGGCGGGTCCGGCATCAGGTTTGCGTCCGATCTACAAATGATTTGGCGCCCTTCTTCTCATTTTCGCTATGACCCCCTGCGTTCAAGCAGACCGAGTTTGATCGCTTCTTCCTCCATATATCGGGCCTCCCGATCATCCGGTTCCCGCCAGGGACGGCGCACGGTGCCGCAATCGATCCCCTTCAATTTGAGGAAGGTGTAACATCCCGCCGGACGAAATCCACTGGCGGACTGGATTTTACGTTCGGCAATCACGAGGTTCTGCAGTTCTTTTGATTTCTCCCAGTCGTGGGCTTCCAGGGCCTTGTACAAGGAAACGGCCAACTCGGGAAAGGCGTTTGCGGTTCCCGAGATGCATCCCTTGATGCCGATATTGTATGCCGGCTGCATCAGTCCCACCGAGCCCGACATACATGCAAAGTCGGCATTTTCACGGGTAGCCGCCTGATTGAACTCTCCGAGCAGCGTGAAGCTGCCACAGGAATCCTTCATCCCCAGGACCCCGACCTTGACCAACTCGGCCAACAATTCGGAGGTCAAGGTATAGCCGCTGGTCCGCGGATTGTTATACATGAATGTCGGCACGCGGACCGATGCGACAATATCGGCATAATGACGAATGATCTGGTCGTCATCGTATGCATTTGCTCCGGAATAATAGTATGGCGCAACCGCCGCTACAGCGGCCGAACCGATCCCTTCGGCGTGTTGGGCCAATTCGATCGTTGCCCGCGTAGATGCTTCACCGATATGGGTGATGATGGGGAGCTTTCCATTCACCTCATCGTGGATGATTTCCGCGACCCGTTTTCGCTCTTCGATGGTCATCAGAGCACAACTGCCATACGAGCCGTTGATGAAAAAGCCTTGAACGCCTTCGTTCATCAGATAGCGGATCACATTGCGAATCCCGTCTTCATAAATGTCGCCCTCTTCTGTAAAGCTTGCGATGGTCGGCGGATAGATCCCTTCGAACGGTTTCATGATTCTTTATCCTCTTGTTTTTGACGTTCCTTGGGTTGATTTCAAGACAATGTGCGGCTCTTTGTCAAGCTGATACGCACCGTCCATTTCCAACATGCCGTGGAGGCATGCACCTCACTTTCTGTACGCGTTCATGATTCCGGCGACAGATGCCTAACCGAGAAGGCCTGTATAGTTCAGTTCAAGGACAGCGGTGTCGCCGATTTTCAACCGGACCCGGTCGCCGCGAAAAACACCGCGGCTGAATCGCACCGGTTGGTCGTGCTGATCAAATGTCACACCGACGACGGCCAGGAAAAGGGGCACGCGGGGATTCCCCAGCAATTTCTGTTCTTTATTGGAGACGATCGGCGCTTCGATCCATATGTCGCTGCGAGACAAAAGGACATTGCACTTCTCCTGAAACAGGCGATTCAGGGACTTGGATTCGAGGTCTTCTTTCATGAGATTTTTACACATGTCCGCAGGCATGAATGCGGTTTGCAGCACCATGGGTTCGCCCTTGACAATCCTCAACCGCTGAATCTTTAAAGCACGAGCCGGGCTGGTCAGTTTCAGGGCCGCCGTGATCTCCTCATTGGGTTCAACGATCTCTTGCAGGATGAGTTTCGTTTCAACTTCCAAACCCTGCGCCTTCATTTTTTCCGAAAAGCTCAGAATTTGAGACGTCTGATGCGATATCTTCGGGAATGAGACGAAACTGCCTTTCCCCGGCACACGAAAGATCTTTCCCCGATCCGTGAGCTGATCCATTGCCTTGCGCACCGTACTTCGGCTGACCTGCCATCTCTCGCACAACTCTTTTTCCGAGGGGAGGCGATCGTAAGGCTTGATGCGACTCTCTTCGATCTCCGCCGTTATGGCGTCAATGATCTGGCGGTGTTTTGTGAGGCAAATATTTTCCATTTCATCCATTGCGCATCTCCTTGAACCAGGGGAGTGAAGAAAAATGAAGTCCCCTGCGCCCCAAAATCAAAGGGTGCGAACGGAACCTCTCTTCTCTTTCCCGATACCCTAAAATTTCGGATGGACCTGTTTCATGGATGGTGTGAAGTGGCATCCGCCGCAATCCGTCACACCCCTCGTATTTTCAAGGGTGCTCCCCTTGTCATGACAGCCCCTGCACTCCTGCGCGGCGGCTGAGAGGGGATAGGCCTTCTTGAATGTACCGTCGGCATATTTGTTGAGCGCCTCCGCCGTGTATTTTGCGACGGCCGCGGTGATCCAGCCGCACCGCTCCGACCTTTCTTTGGAAAAGGACTTGAACTTTGCGACCTTGCACCATTTGGAAACGGAAACGTGACAGAGATTGGAGCCTGAAACCGATTTTATGATCTCATATTTCGGCTTCATCGGTCTGTAATCCGGGAGCGCCGTCTGCTCATACCAGAGGAAGAGATCCTGGATGATGGAATAGGAGACCTCCCTCAGTTTTTTATCCATGCCGCCCGTTACCAAAAATATGGCACTGGCCGCCCCATTCAATGCCCCGCACAGGGATGCCACGTCCGCGACCCCTCCCTGCCCCACAACCAGCATGGTCGAGGGCATCATCGTATAGGGAAAACCGATCTCTTCCCGGAGCGGAGCGACAATCGATTCGAATACCCCGTAGGCGCATGCCCCCTTGTAGTATCCCACGTATGCCGCTTCCGCAACGGTGGCCGGGTTCAGCTTTTTATAGGGCCAGGGAAGATCGGGGATTTTGTTCTGCTGCTCCCCCGCACCGATGGCTTGACTCGCCATGGATAGCGTTAACCCTGCAAATCCGGTTCCCACTGCCGCCATTCCTGCCTTTTTCATCAGATCCCTGCGAGATAATCCCATAACTTTCCTCCTTATGTTTATGAATGGAACAAATGTGTAGACATGTATAGCATACCCATTGTCCGCTTTGCAAGGAAAAAGGCGACAACAGAAAAGAAAGATAACCTTGCCGGCGGGACAGGAAATCCGGAAGAGGGAGGAACCCTTTTTCTTCTTGGTGATCTGATTTTACTTGGAATAAAAGCGTAAAAGTGGTTAGAGATCTCTCTGCATGGATTTCTTTTGTCGTGAATATCGAGGGATAAGGAGAGCGGCGGCCTTGAACATCGATCATACCGTTTGCGGGGCAGAAAAAAATTCCAGCAGATCCTGCGCCATGCTCTGGGACGAATCGTTCCTCTGGGGACTGATGGCCCGGCAGGCGCTCAGAGAGGCGAAACTGCCCTTCGACCTTCTCCGGTCCGAGGATGTCCGGAGGGGGGCGCTCTCCCATTACCGGATGATCTTTGTCCCGGGCGGCTGGGCTTCCAACAAGATCAGCGCCCTCGGAGATCAGGGAATGGGGGAGATCCGGCGTTTTGTTGCGGGAGGAGGCCATTATCTGGGGATCTGCGGCGGTGCGGGAATGGCCACCCAAGGCGGGCTCGATCTCCTGCCTGTAAAAAGGAAGCCCCCGAGCGAAAGGGTACCCAGCTTCAGCGGCCCCATCCGCCTCTGCTGCATCGGGAAGACGATGTGGCGAGAGATCGATAAACCCGTGTTCTCCGCCTGGTGGCCTTCCCAGTTTCAGGCAGATGATCCGAATGTTGAGGTACTCGCGAGGTATGAAGAGGCACAACCGGAGGCCTTCAGCGCGGATATCAATGTGACGGACGGAGAGAGCATCGGCTGGCCCGGGCTGGAGCAGCGCTATGGGATCCTTTTGGATCCGTCGCGTTTGCACGGTGAACCCGCCGTTCTGGAGGGACGCTTCGGTCTCGGGAAGGTGGTCCTGTCACTGGTCCATTTCGATACGCCCGGAGACCGGAACGGCGCCATCGTTCTTCGAAATCTCTGGGGCCCTCCATCATCATGGAGTCCTCCCGATTCTCCGACGGGCATGAAGCGCAATCCGGGACGCTGCTGCGACGTTGTTCCGAAGAACATTCTTGACTCGGTTGAAGAGATCCATGCGGCCATTGCCGAACTGATCGCTACAGGCAGGAGAAACTTCCTGTGGCATTGGCGTAATCCGCTGCTTCTGCAATGGCGGCGAGGCGTACGGGGGCTCGAATACTCCACGCTGGCCGCAATGATCGGAGAGATCCGAAGAGGTCTCAACCATCCCGACGATGCAGGCCCTGACCGCCGGTCGGCCGTCGCCGACAAGATCGATCCACGGCAGTGGGAAGAGGGATTGAAGGAAATCCTCGGGCGCCTCATCCCATTTTGCGAAAAGGCAAAACGCCTTCTGATCAGGGAGCGGTCATACATGATGGACGCCGCTCTTTCCCCTGTAGAGTGTCCGGATGCGGAGATCAGCCGCCTGAGGCGCGAGCTTTTCGCATCGGCGATGAATCACGGGGGAGATTTCAAGCGCCTCATCGATCCGATGGACCGTCTGCTGTACCAACTGATCAAAGAGGAATGACCCCTAACCAACCGCTGCT
>Ga0351876_1092_pt1 | contig 24360 bp, 19 predicted proteins | sample BONcelFGM3001C15_FD_206774 | JGI IMG/M metagenome (GOLD analysis project Ga0351876, IMG submission 206774) | Enriched cells from coal bed in the Powder River Basin, Montana, United States - BONCAT cells FGM rep3 HSBNCT.FGM.300.1.C15 ...
GTTACTATTCACCATTTACTTTTCACTTTTCTGGACAGGAGATTTTACCTTCTTCAAGCCTATTTTAGCAAAGAAATTACCTAAGAAACCTGCTTCTTTAAGCAGCATTGCTTCAAGTTCTCCCCTATCGAGCCACATGCCATGACATTCGTTACACATATCTATGAGAATATTCATAAAGGTTACTTCTTCAAGTTCCATACCGCATTTCGGGCATCTCATATAGTGAAGGTCTTTTAATTTCTTTTTTTCTTCCTCAAGCCTTTTTGTATCTTCTTCTTCTTTCTGTTTCTGAATCCTCACAGTATGTTCCTTCATAAGTTTTTCTTCCTGCTGTACTATATACTGGTCTTCTTTACTCAATCTTCCGCTTTTTATTATTGCCGGTTTTACCTCCAGGTCTGCCTTAACACTTTTATGGCTCTTCAATTTTATCCCATCTCCTCTCATTATTAATTAATAGTGAAGTTAATCTTTACGCGTCACGCGTCACGGGTCACGCGTCACGATTATACCATGTTGTTCCTCTATCCAGGGGAATAATATGAACACAATTTATAGATGTAGAACCGGTTGGAGTAGAAGTAGGAACAGATTTCAGATAACGGGGATATATAATGGCAAATACGAGACCTATAATAAGAGCTATTGCAACTAACAGGATAGATATAGTGATTATAAGGCCTACTTTTTTCTTATCCTCTTCTGTTTCCTTTTTAACGAGTCTTTCTGTTATTATCTGTTCCTTTTTCTTTTTCAAATCCTGCGGTGTCTCTATTGGTTTTGGTCTGAAACCTGCAGGACCGGGCTGTGTCTGTAAAAGAGCATCTCTAAAGTCTTTAACTGTCTGATAACGTTCTTCCGGTTCCAGGGCAAGGGATTTATTTATAACCTGCTCAAGGGCCGGAGAAACATCTTTATTGATAGAACGGAGGGAATGAAAAATAAAAAGTTCCTCACACTGTCCTTTACCATTGGTAAGTATGGCATGCATGGTTGCTCCCAGTGTATAAATATCTGAACGGCCATCTGTTTTCCCTCCTCCGTAATGTTCCGGAGAAGCTGTAATAACAGAGCCAAAATCACAATCAGTAGATTTACCTTCTTTAAAAAATCTGGCTACACCGAAGTCAATTATTTTTATATTACCTGTATTATGTTCAAGCATTATATTATCAGGCTTCAGGTCGCGATAAATAAGAGGAGGTTTAAGGTTATGAAGATAATCAAGTATATTACAGATCTGAATAGCCCATCCTGTAACAGTTCTCTCAGGCAGATAAACATCATGGGAATAAGGTAACAGTTCCGTAAGGGTTTTTCCATCTACATATTCCAGGACAAGATAATAATAACCTTCTTCTTCAAAAAAATCATAAACCTTCACAATACCTTCATGATCGAGTCTTTCAAGGGTGCTTTTTTCCTGATTAAGGGCAATTACAAGCTTTGACTGAGTGCCATCTACTTCTTTTATAATACATTTCCTGTCAGTAAGTGAGGCAACATAAATAATCCCCATTCCTCCTGCTGTAAGAAAAGAGACTTTATATTTTCTCTTTAATACTGTATCCTTTGGAAGAATAGTAAGGGATTTATTATCATGTCCGAAGCTTCCCTCAGGTAAAGGATCACGAAATAAAGACATAATGTAAAGTGAAAAGTGAAAAGTGAAAAGTGAAAGAAAATTTTCACGTCTCACGTCTCACGTCTCACGTCTCTTTATTCACCTCTTTAAAAGCTTCAAGATCAGGTTCTATAATTACAGGTTTTCCTGCTACTTTCATGGCAGAATCTATATCTTTAAGACCACTGCCTGTAACTACACATACAATTTTTTCCTGAGAAGAAACTTTACCTTCTCTGACAAGTTTTCTCAATCCTGCAAAACCTGTAACACCTGCAGGCTCTCCGAAGATCCCTGTTTTTTGAGCCATATATTTTATAGTATCAAGTATTTCTTCATCTGAAACAGTAACAGCAGTTCCATGTGATTCTTTTATGGCTCTCACAGCAGCAACACCATCCCTGGGAAGATCAACAGAAATACTGTCAGCAACAGTGGTAGCACTTACAGGAACTATTTCTATTCTGTCCATATCTTTACTCTTCTCAAAAGAAAGGGCAATAGAAGAACTGAGGGTTGATTGAACTGCAATCATCTCTGGAAGATGGTCTATAAAACCAAGTTCATAGAGATCTTTCCATCCTTTCCATAAACCGCTTATGATATTGCCATCACCTACGGAAACAAATATTTTATCAGGTACCTTCCATTTTAATTGTTCACATATCTCTAAAGTACAGGTCTTTTTACCTTCACGGGTAAAAGGATTATAACCGGTATTTCTATTATACCATCCATATTCTCCTGATACTTCCATACATAGATCAAAAGCCTGATCATAGGTTCCTCTGACCATTATTACTCTGGCACCAAAAAGAACAAGCTGTGCTATTTTTGCCTTTGGAGCTTTTTGCGGAACAAATATGACTGACGGCATAGCTGCACTTGCACAGAGACATGCCATTGAAGAACCTGCATTACCGGTGGAAGCACCTGTAATAATATTTGCACCTTTTTCTCTTGCTGTCACAAGAGCAATTGCTCCTGCCCTGTCTTTAAGAGATGCACTGGGATTACGACTGTCATCTTTAAGATAAAGCTCTGAAATGCCCAGTTCTGATGCAAGGCTGTCCATTTTATAAAGTGGTGTCCACCCTATATGAAGGGGAGGAATATATTTCATATCGGAAAAAGGCAGTAAAGGGAAATAACGCCAGATAGAATAGTTATTACAGGAAGAAAGACTGCTTCTGTCAAAATTCTTTTTTATATAATTATAGTCATATATAACCTCAAGATTACCGGAACATTTCTTACACAGATAGGTTACTTCCGATACATTATATTCGTGAGAACAGGAAAAACACTTAAAACCTTTTATTTTTTCCATAAAACAAAAATCCTTTCACTATGTGGTTGTCAAGAAATAACCCAATCATAATTTACAGTCTATATCGTGACGCGTGACGCGTGACGCGTAACGCGAGGATTATAACCGTTCTAACAATTTACCAGGATTATTTTCTTACAGTCTCTATGTGTAATCAGTGAGAGGCGAGATGTGAATTTTCACTTTTCACTTCTCACTTCTCACTTCTCACTTAGTTATATGAGTACCTGTTTTTCCTAAAAGAGCATCTTTTAGCTTTTCAGGGCAGGTAATAATAGCTTTCTCTCCTCCCTTTTCAAGGAAAGAAACTACTGCTTTCATCTTTGGAAGCATACTGCCGGGCTTGAAATGCCCTTCCTGGATATATTTTTTAATATCTTCCAGTGTGGCTGTATCTATGGTCTTTTCATCAGGTTTACCGTAATTCAAACAGGCTTTCTCTACAGCAGTGGAAATCATAAATATATCTGCTTTAATATTACTTGCAAGCAATGCTGAAGCATGATCTTTATCTATTACTGCTGCTGTGCCTTTCAGATTACCTTCTTCATCCCTTATTACAGGAATACCTCCGCCACCGACACCTATTACTACAAATCCTGCTTTAATAAGGGTTACAATAGCATCTTCTTCCACTATTTCTTCAGGAATAGGTGAAGCAACCACTCTGCGCCATCCGCGGCCTGCATCTTCAGTTATATCCCATCCCTCTTTTTCTTTTCTTTCCATGGCAACTTCTTTAGAGTAAAAACTGCCTATAGGTTTTGAAGGATTTTTAAAAGAAGGATCATTTTTATTAACTACTACCTGTGTGACTACTGTAGCAGATTTTTTATTTATACCTCTTTTTTTGAATTCATTCGTAAGAGCCATCTGGAATTGATATCCAATAGCACCCTGTGTATCTGCGCCGCAGGAATCCAGCGGTACAGGATGGAGTATATCTATGGCTTTATCGGAACGGAGCAGGATAAAACCTACCTGTGGTCCGTTTCCATGAGTGATAACTACGTCATAACCGAGTTCTATCATATCTGCTATGTGACGGGAGGTTTCACATACGGCATCATATTGATCTTCCACACTCTGATGTTTTGCATCTTTTATAAGAGAATTCCCTCCGACAGCAACAACTGCAACTTTTCCCATTCTAAAATAAATCTCCTTTCGTTATTTACCTGCAGGGGTGCACGGCCGTGCGCCCCTACAATATTTACATAGTTAAAGCCATTATGGCTTTCTGCACATGCAATCTATTTTCTGCTACATCATAAATAATTGAACGGCTGCCACTGGCAACTTCATCTGTTACTTCATGGCCTCTATCAATTGGCATTGGATGAGTAAAGAGAGCATTATTACTGCGTTTCATCTTCTTCTCATCACATATCCATTCAGGATATTTAAGACCAAGTTCTACTTCCTGCGGTTTTAAAAATTCACCGTTCTGATAACCATTTGGACTCATCCAGTGACGGGAATAAACTACATCTACTCCGTCATAACATTCATATGGATCATTGCATATTTCAAATTTTCCGCCTGTTTCTTCACAATTTTTCTTTGTTGCCTCTATAACGGCAGGATCAAGGTCAAATCCTTTCGGATAGGCAAGGGTGACATCCATGCCAAAACGGGAAGAAATAAGAATACTTTCCTGAACAGAACACCATGATCTTGCAAGAGCGCCATGACCCCATACCTGGAGAAGTTTTTTACCTTTGAGATTTTTACCTAAATGTTTTCTCATTCCCATAACATCTGCAAGTCCCTGGCAGGGATGGAATTTATCATGAGCCATACTTACAATAGGAATTTCCGCCCATTTTGCATATTCCTCAAGTAATGCATGTCCCTGACCATAAAAGCTGACTTTATCCTCCAGAATTCTGATGCCAATACCACATGCATATCTACTCATAACCTTTGCTGCATCCTCTACAGTTTCTCCTGCAGATTTGGCTGTTTTAAGTCTCATGTCTCCGGGAACAAGATACTGGGCATGACCGCCAAGTTCTGTAGCAGCACATTCAAAGGACTGTCTGGTTCTCACTGAAGGGTTATAGAAAAACATAAAAAGTGTCTTATTTTTAAGCACTTCATTGTATTTAGCTGAGAAACGTTCTTTCTGCATATCCTCGGCAAGTTCCAGAAGCTGTATCAATTCTTCCCTTGACCAATCCTGTGTACAGAGTAAATCTTTACCTTTTAAACTCATAAAATTTACCTCCTGAAAATATTTTGTTTACTTTATTTTATGGAACAAATTTATTCTACTAAATTTATTTAATACCTTCTTAAAGGAAATATTTTAGTTGAAAATCGTAACGTGTAACGCGTAACGCGTAACGCGAGGATTATTCTCATTTGTAACCAGCCTGTTAAAAGATTACAGGATTTTTCCAACAGTTATAAAAATCCTGTAAATCATATAATCCTGAAAACTATCATGATCGGTTCGTTCACAACGAAGTATGAGAATTTGTTCCTCCCGTCACGCGTTACGCGTTACGCGTTACGATTCTCATATAAATCCTGGTTCAGACATTCTAATATCTTGTAAAATATTCCTCAGAAGCAGAACATACAATATCAGAAGAAACCGGTCTTTCCTGTTTTATAGAAGGGCTTATTTCCCGGGTCAGAGAAGATCTGAATATAAGTCCCGGTGAGCCTGTATCAGACATAGTGTTAATAGATATAAAAGCAAAAATAGAATAATCAGGATCAAAAAGTATATATCCATTACCTGACAGGGTCTGACGTATATCCTCTGTAAGAGCAATAAATTTTTGCGGCAGAGACAGGGAAATATGAGCACAGTTATACCCCTTAAACCCTTCAAATCGAATAAGTCGAAAGTTTCCTCTAATTTCAACAGGGCTTCTTATATTGGGAAAAATATTATAACATAAGCCTTCCCATGTGGAACCAGTTTTCATCTCTTCCGCCGGTAAGGAAAAATTAAAATATTCCAGAATACCGTAGGGGATAGCTCCTTCCCTTTTAATAATACTGCCATGCTGATTTACAGTAATTAAATTACTCTTACCTTCATAGGGAAAATCTTTTTTAATATTATTACTTATAAATCTTCCTTTTTCCAGGGAAAATTTAACAGATACATGCCCTGCCTGGCTTACATCAATTACAGTATAAGAAGCCAGTATATCAAGTGCCGAATTCAAAACAACCTGTCCATTTTTCTCACCTGTCATATTATAGGTTATTCTATAGGTTAACGTGAGATCTCTTTTTGGTCTGTAAAGAAAAAGGACATTTCTGTCAAACATGAACGCTACTCCTTTAATCAGTTACCACTTCACCACTCAGAGGGCGAACACAGAGGTTCGCCCCTACTGGTCACTGATCACTGGTCACTGCTCACTGATCACTATTTACTTATTTTCAAAGATATTACATCTGCTATATTTAATGTGAGAGAACCAAGATAATTTCCGCCGCTACCTGAAGAAACTATAAAAGTATTTTTTACCATTACAGGCTGAAGTAACTGGCTATGACTGTGTCCACTTACTATGACGTCAATCTCCGGGAAAGCTGCCGCTATAGAAGAATCACTATCAATTCCAAGATGGGAAAGAAGAATAATTTTCTGTGCCCCTTCTTTCTTTACTTCTTCTAAAATTTCTTTAAGAACTTCACTATGAGGACGAATTTCGATTGTATCAAGACCTGGTAAAGGACTGTTAGTCTTTTCCCTGGCAAGATTAATTGCCCTGCTATTAATAAGAGATGTTATGGCAAATTTTATTCCGGCAAAATCCTTTATTAAAAAGGGTTTTAGTCCTGGAAACAAACGAGCTTCATTTTTTACATATAAATTGGCACAGACTACAGGAGGTTTCAGATCTTCAAGTATGTGAGTTAAACCCTCCGCATCAAACATGAGTTCACCCTCACCGAGACCTATGGCATCATAAGGAGATATATTGAATATCTCTACCATAGGTTTACCTTTATGGGTATTAGAAACCTGTGTTCCTGATGCAAAATCTCCTGCATCAAATAACAAAAACTTCTCTCCGTCTTTCTGTTTTTTTCTTACTATAGTGGCAATAATGCCGAATTTTTCAAGTTCTCCATGTAAATCATTTGTATAAAATATCGGAATTTCTGTAACTTCACCATGAGGAATTTCAACTATATTATCTTTCTTCTTTTCATCCATAATAATAAACCTCTCTTTTTTATAAAATCGTAATGGGTAATGGGTAATGGGTATAAATCTCACATATTACACATAAAATATTACAACATAAAATTATTAATTATTTATACTTACTAATGTAAGATAGTAATCTTCTTCAAAATATATTTTTTTCCTTCAATAAAAATCGTGAAAGGTGAAAGGTGAAATGATTGTAATATGTTCTTTTTACTTTTCACATCTCACCTTTCACAAAAAATTAGCAGGAATTTAAAAATAACTTATAGAATTTTTTATCAAGGAATAGATAATAAGACGTTATGAAAGTGACTAAGGAATGGAAATTTATTAATAGTCTCTTTCCTCGCGTCACGCGTTACGCGTTACCCGTCACGATTTAATATATTTGAGACAGTTATTTAATTGTCATTCCTGAATATATGATAAATTATTAAGGGGGATAAGATTATGGGGATAAAAGACTGGTTGCTGGATAAAAAATTCAAGAATCTGCTTAAAGGTCTTGAGAGTAATAGCCTTGATATACAGAGAAAATCTGCTCTTGGTCTTCTGGAAATAAAAGACCAGGTTATGGATGAATTACTGGATAATTTTGACAATCTGCGTCCTGGAGGCAAAAAAAATCTGGTAGTAGTTATGGGTAAAATAAAAAATGAAAAATCTGCAGGGCTTTTAATAAATATACTTAAAGACAGTGATGTTCTTTTAAGAGACAAAGCCGTTGAATCTCTGCTTTCTCTCGGGAAAGATCTTGTAGCCACAAGACTTCTTGACGCAATGAAAGAGGGAAACAGAGGCTTTTTGTCTGAAGCCTTAAAAGTTCTCAACAGGATGGATATTGCTGATATACCTAAAGATAAAAAAATTCACTATTTTATAGCAAGAGATGAATATCACGAATGTGTGGATATTGGAGAAATAACTGTAGAGCCTCTGCTTAACTCTCTGGAAGAACATAAAGATGATTCAGACAGAAAGAGATCAATTGTTATAGCTCTCGGAAAATTAGGAGATCCGAGAGCAGTGCCTCAATTAATAGGGCTCCTTTATGATCAGGATAAATATGTAAGGGAAAGAACAGTGGAAGCTCTTGGCTTAATAGGTGACAGAAAAGCTATCCAATCTCTCGTAAATATGCTGGAAGACAGTAATGCCTGGGTAAGAAAAGCAGTAGTAAAGGCCCTTGATGAACTTTGCTGGGTACCTGATGATAAATATACTGAAGCCCAGTATAATCTGGCAAAGAAAAACTATAAAAAATGTATAGAAATAGGTAAGCCTGCAGTAAATCTTATGATAAATATATTAGAAAAAGCTGAAGATCAGGATATTGAAACAATACAGGAAATAATCAGGGCCCTGGGGAAAATAGGAGATGTTAAATCTACAGGCGTCCTTATAAGTTATTTGAAAGATAATAATAATGACATAAGAAATGCTGCTGTAGAAGCACTTATAGATATAGGTCCTGTAGCTTCAGTTAATATACTGAAAGAACTGAATGAAACAAAAGAAGAAAAAACAAAAGATGCACTGGTAAAGGTAATTGGAGATATAGGAGATGAACAGTCTGCATTAACACTTATAGAACTGTTTATTAAAGAAAAAGCTTCTATTAAAGCAACAATTGCATCTGCCCTGGGAAAAATAAAATGTAAAGAAGCAGTAGTACCTTTAATTGATGTTATTAGAGACAAATCCGGAGGCAGACAGGTTGTAGAGAATTCCATCGTAGCCCTTGGAGAAATAGGTGACAGGAGAGCCTTAGAACCTCTTCTGGATATAATGCATGAAGGACAGTATCTCATGGGTAAAGTCAAAAATATTACTGCCCAGGCTCTCGGGAAAATAGGTGATGAAAGAGCAGTAACAACACTGGTAGATAATATTCAGGATAAGGGGTGCGCCATGAGTTGTATAGAAGCCCTCGGGTCTATGGCATGTCCGGAATCTGCGGAAGCTCTTTATCTTATTATGGTAGGAGAAATAGAATGTTCTGTAGATACAAGGATAACAGCAGTGAAAGCTCTGGAAGGAATAGGAGGAGAAGAAATTCAGGCAATACTCTATGCCAGTCTGGAAGAAATTAAAGATGAAAAGGTCAAAAAAGAAGTAGTTAAATCCCTTTCCAATCTTGGAGTTGACATATCACATAAACAGGGCAGTAAATTCAACAGAAAGAAATTATAGGGAGGTAATTCTGTGGCAGACGAAATACAAAAAATATTTCTGGAAAGAAAGGTTAAAGGTATTATTCAAAAACTGAGTAACCCTAATTCTGACAAGTTAATAGATCAACTTGTTGAAGTAGGACCTGAGGCCTGTAATTATCTTATTTCTGCTCTGAGAAACAAGGACTTTAAAATCAGGAAACATGCTGCTATAGCACTGGGAAGGATAAAAGACAAAAAGGGAATAGAACCACTTATAAGGGTACTTACGGAAGATGCCAATGAAGAAGCTCAAAAAGGAGCAGAAATAGGTCTTGTTGAAATGGGTTATAATTCAATGAAAAGCCTGATAAAACTGCTGGAAGAAGATGAACTGGATGATGAGAAAAAGAAAAAAGTAGCAGGTGCTCTTGATAATATGGAATTACATAATCTCACAAAAAATAATCAGGCAGTTTATCATCTGGCAAAAGGTAATTTCGCAGAATGTGCCAGAATGGGTGCTCCTGCAGTAATTTATCTTATAAAAGCTTTAAACAAAGGAGACGATAATTTAAAAGAAAAGGCAGAAACAACTCTTTTAAGAATAGGCATACCGGCTCTTCCGGATCTTATAAATACCCTGTCAGGCATGGATGATACTCTGAGAGGCCATGTGCTGGACATACTTGACAAAATGGATGCCAGTACATTTCATACCTCTGAAAGGGCTTCTTATTTCCTGGCCAAAGGAAATCTGGAAGCCTGTCTGGAACTTAAAAATACTGCTGTAAATCCTTTGATCAAAGCACTTGAAGATCCCAGAAGGGATGTAGTTCGTAATGCAGTAGAAGGTCTCAAAAGGCTTGGTGTTCTGTCAGTAGATGAACTGATAAAAGAGTTAAAAGGCAGAAAGAGAAAAACAAAAGGTGAAATAGCTAAAATACTTGGAGAACTGGGTGATAAAAAAGCAGTAGAGGTTTTAATATCATGCCTGTCTGATATAGAGCCAGATGTAAGGATAAATGCAGCCCAGTCTTTATGTAAAATAGGAGATGAAAGGGCTGTACCATTTTTAATAAACAAAGCTCTTTTAGATAAAGATAAAAGAGTAAGAATACTTACAGGGGATATACTGAAAAAAATGGGCCAAACAGTTGCCCCTCCCCTTATAAAAATCCTGGAAGACCAGAAAAGTTCAGAAGAATTAAGAGAAACATCGGTCAAGGTTCTGGGAGAGATACATGCAGAAATAGCAGTAGACATATTAACAAAAATTATGCTGGAAGGAAAGGGAAAACTCCGTGAACTGGCTGCCAAAGCCCTGGGAGAGATAGGAAGCAAAAAGGCAACAGAAGCCCTTATAAGTGTTCTTGGTGATGCAAGAGAACTGAGCGGCTGGCAGAGAGGTTATAATGCAGCAGTAGCACTTGGTAAAATCCGTGATGTCAGAGCAGTACCCCATCTTATAAAAATATTGAATGATGAAGGTTATCTTCCGCAGCTTCAGGGAGCATCGGCAGATGCCCTGGGGAAAATCGGTGATAAAAGTGTTGTTGATGAACTGATTAAAGCCCTGGAAAATAAAAAAATCCAGAGAGAAGTTATAACCTCTATTGGAGCTCTTGGGAATCCTAAAGGGGTGGAACATTTATTGAAAATATTCCGTGCAGAAGATAGTTCTACACCTCTCAGATCTCTGGTAATAGAATCTCTTGGAAACCTGGGGGATTATTCTGCATCTGAAGATATAATGAAATCATTAAAAAAAGAACAGCTTAAAATACCGGGACTTATAGCACTTGGTAAAATGCGTGAAGAAAAAGCAATCCCTCTGATAGAAGAAATACTTTTTGATAACACTTCAAATGAAGAAGTTAAAAGTACATGTATTGATACATTGATTAAAATACAGAAAAAAGAATCCATTATTTCTATGATTAAAGTATTAAAAAATAAGGATATAGAAGCTACACTAAAAAGACTTCTCATAGAGAGTTTTCCAAAAATGGGTGAAGTAATAATCAAACCTTTTGTAGAAGAGCTAAAAAAAGATCAGGAAAATGAAAATTTAAATAAAAGTCTGGTAAATATCCTGGGAAATCTTAAATCCACGAAGGTAATACCTGATTTTCTCAAGCTCATACCTGAAATAAAAAGTGATATTATCAGGGGAGAAATAATAATTGCTCTTGGTAATATAAAAGATAGTTCTGCTGTAAAGCTTTTAATGGAAATACTGAATGATAAAGATAATACACCTTTCTGCCGGAAAGCTTCCCTGGTTGCTTTAATTAATATAGGAGACAATAAAGCTATCAATAGCCTTATAAAAACCAGTGAAGATGAAAATGAAGAGTTAAGAAATTATTCTTTAAAAATACTCAAGCAAATAGGCATCCCTGTGATCAGTGAACAGTGAACAGTGATCAGTGACCAGTAGGGGCGAACCTCTGCGTTCGCCCTCTGAGTGGTGACCACTGAAGTAATCTCTATATGGTCGTATAACAGAGAACTGTCAAGTAATCACTGATTCAGTATGTATAGTCATATAACTGGTAACTGGTAACTGGTAACTGATCACTGTTAAGGAGGATTATTTATGATTGAATCAATAAAAATAATAGAATTTTTTAATTATGCAACAGAACAGAGAGCTTCTGATATACACCTTTACACAGGTGCCTTCCCTATGTTCAGGCTTCACGGAAAACTCTACAGAGCAGAAGAATATGGCATAATAAATAAAGAAGAAGTAAGGCAGCTCATATTCAATATAACAGATGATTTTCAAAAAGCAAAATTCTTCTCGGAAAATCTTGATGATATAGATTTCAGTGTAGACATACCGGGAGCCGGAAGATTTAGAGTAAATGTATTCAGATGCAGCATGGGAGATGCCCTGGTATTCAGAGTAATACCAAGTAGAATCCCTTTGATAGAAGAACTGGGTCTGCCGCAATCGATTGAAGAATTAATAAGAACAAGACATAGCGGACTTCTTCTCGTAACTGGCAAAGCAGGACATGGTAAAACTACTACGATAGCAGCAATAGTAGAATATATTAATAAAGAATTCCCTTATAATATAATAACAATTGAAGATCCCATAGAATTTGTATTTGAGCCAAAAAGATCCCATATAAGTCAGAGACAGGTGGGAGAACATTCAAACTCCTATAGTCAGGCCATAAGAAGTTCCCTGAGAGAAGATCCTGATGTTATATTAATAGGAGAAATAAGAGATTTTGATACTGCATCTATGACCATACAGGCAGCAGAAACAGGACCACTCGTTATTTCAACACTTCATACAAGAAGTGCCGTAGAAACAATAGGAAGATTTGTAAATTTCTTTCCTGAGGATCATCGTCTGAATATAAGATTTCTAATGGCAGACTGTATGCAGGGAATAATTTCACAGACTTTAGTACCAAAACATGACAGGTCAGGAAGAATCCTTGCAGCAGAAATAATGATGGGCACTACAGCAATAAGCACACTTATCAGGGATGATAAATCACAGCTTATGTATGCCACGATGGAAACAGGAGCAAAAGACGGAATGCAAACACTGGATTTCAATCTCAAAACCCTCATGGAAGAAGGGAGAATCGATCCGAAAGATGCATTTCGCTTCTGTCATGATAAGAAGAGATTTTTATATTATCTGGATAAAATGTAGTGAACTGGTGACGGGTGACGGGTGACGGGTGTAACAACCCTTCACCGGGCGAACACAGGGGTTCGCCCCTACTCTTCACTCTTCACTCTTCACTTCTCACTTAAATCGTGACGCGTAACGCGTAACGCGTGACGGGTGGATTACTCACTTTTCACTTTTCACGTCTCACGTCTCACTTTTTCCCCTTCACTCTTCACCCTTCACGTCCCCACAGTCTGGATATGAATTTTAATAAATTATTGCCCTGTAAAGCTTCCAGTAACTGAGAGGCTTCAATTGCATAATTTCCCTGTGGATTTTTTTCTATATATTCAGTAAAATATTTAATGGCTTTTTTTGAGTTCTTTTGCTTTAAAGACAGATTCCCCTGCATAAAAGGAGTTTCCTGGTGTTCAGGAAGGATCTTTATTATTTTATTGTAACAATCAACTTCTTCAGATAACATTTCTTTTCGAGAGTAATCCTGAGCCAGCTTATAGCAGGAACTTATAAATACATCCTGTAATATATTAGAAGATGGAGATGATTTTAAAGCATCTTCATAGGTTTTTATAGTATTATTCAATTCCCCTTTGTCTTCATAGACCCTGCCGATAAATAATATGACATCAATCTGTTTTTTATCCAGTTTATAAGCTTTTTCAAAATGTATTATGGCATCATTAAAAGCTCCTGTATACAAATAGAGTAAACCGAGATGAAATCTTACCTTAAGTCTGTCAGGATCTTTTAGAAATTCTATGACAAGTTCCTTGATAGACGGAAAATATAAATCCTTATTATCAGGAAGAATATCCCTGTATCCATCAATATTTTCTTCAATAAGACCGACTAAAAACCTGGCAACTTCACTGCCATGTCTTTTACTGGCAAGATTTATTAAGGATTTCTGAAGGCTATTTTTAACTGTTTTAGATGGATCGTTTTCATAAAGTTGAAACAATGGTTCTATAGCTCTTAAATCTCCCAGCCTGCCCAGAGCCCATGCAGCATTTACCCTCACATACTCATCCTCCTGGGAAAGAGACATGATAAGAGGTTCTATGGTACGATCATCACCTAATTCTCCAAGGGCACTGGCGGCATTTCTTCTGTTTTCATCATGAGGGTCAGAGACAAGAATGTTAATTAAATGGGGAACTATCTTTTTATCTTTTGAACCCTTTGACATTGAAATAATTTTTTTTACGTCAAGTTCTGTATAAGGATCATCATGCTGTCTTGGTCCTGAAGGTCCCTTCATCTTTCTTGTTAAATACTGTGAAGATTTGTCTATTTTAACCAATCCCATGAGGGCATGTTTCATTTCTAAAGCAGATTTAAATCTTTCTTCAACCTTAATCTTTACACATGTCATTACAACTGCAGCTACCCTTTCGGAAATATCCTGCCTGTATTTACTGAGATTTGGTATGGAAAAAGGAATAGGAGGAGCACCGGTAAGTAAATGATACATGGTAGCACCAAGGGAATATATATCGCTTCTTGGTTCCGGCTTTCCCCTGTACTGTTCGGGAGACATATAGCCCACTGTTCCTATGGCAGTCTTGGTAATAGATATGTCTTCAGTGGTCTGTAATGTTCTGGCTATGCCAAAATCTATAAGTATGGCTTTATTATCACTGTCCCTTATCATTATATTAGATGGTTTCATATCCCTGTATATTACCTGCGGGTTTCTGCTATGAAGATAGTCCAGTACATCACATATCTGAACACTCCATTCTACTACTTCCTCTTCTGCGAGGCCCCCCTGCCCTCTTTCGGAAACTATGGTACTTAAATCCTGCCCTTCTATAAAATCCATTACCAGATAATATCTGCCTCCCATAGAAAAATAATCAATTACAGAAGGCAGGTTTGGATGACGCAATTCAGACAATATATTGGCTTCTCTTTTAAATCTTTTTATAGCTTCCTGCTGTTTTGCTTCTTCCATAGAAAAGTTTATTAATTCTTTTACTGCATATATTTCATGAGAGTCCAATTTTCTGGCTTTATATACTGACCCCATACCACCGCTTTTTATCTTATTTAAGATTTCATATGTATCTGAGATAAGAGAGCCCTGAATGAGAGGTTTAAATTCTCTGGGGACATCGTCAAAAATAAAAGAGGTACCGCACTCACTGCAAAATTTTGCATCTTTCTTATTCTCTACACTACATTTATGGCACTGAAGCATATAGATTACCTCTTTGGAGAAAGATTAGACAATCTCACCTTTTACGCTTATCCTTAGACTTTTTAACAGGTTCAGGTTTATCTTTTTTCTTAAAAATTTCTTTTATAGTGGAGAAGATTTTAACAAAGATATTTTGCTGAAGATCTTTTATATATTCCTGTGCTTGCTGTGAATATTTTCTACTGCCATGTCCCAGATATTCTGTAAAATATTTAAGAGCCTCTTTATTGTTTTTCTGTTTTATAGAGACAAGGCCACGGAAAAATATGGCATCTTTATGATCCTGGAAATCATCTATAATCTTATTATAACCTTTAATTTCATCATCAAACAGACATCTCTTGGCATCTTCCCTGGCAAGATCATAATAGGCATCTATCAAAAAATCGTGAGTTTCTATGCAGGAAGAGTTTAATTTCAGAGCCATTTCAAAATTTTCTATTGCTCTATCGAGCTCTCTTTTTTCCTGATAAATTTTTCCTATAAAAAGAAGAGAATCTGGCTGTCTTTTTTCTTTCATCCACCTGTGAGCTTTTTCAAAATGATTTAAAGCGTAATTCTTCTGACCTTTTGAGTAATAAATAAGTCCGAGATGAAATTGGACAGTTACACTATCATAATCCCTTATAGTCTCAATTAAAAGATTTTTCAGAGAAGGAAAATAGAGTGAACTATCATCCGGCAGAATATGGGTATATTCAGTAAAATCCTCATCAATAAGGTTAAAAAGAAACCTTACGATTTCACCGTTCTGTCTCCTGCTTCCAATTTCTATAAGGGCACTTTTTATAGAATCTTTTACTTTTTTACTTACATCTTTTTCATAAAATTCAAAGAGTGCTTCAGTAGCTTTCGTATCTCCTAATTTACCAAGAGCCCATGCCACATGGGTCAGCACATGTTCCTGTTCTTCCCCTTTAAGAGACTGTATCAAAGGGTCGACAGCTCTATCATCTCCAAATTCTCCAAGACTTGTAGCAGCAGATCGTCGATTTTCATCATATGGGTCATGGAGTAATATATTCATCAAAGGCTCAACTATTCTTTTATCCCTGGCTCCTTTAGCCATAGCAACAATTTTTTTAGAATCAAGTCCTGTATAAGGATCGTCTGCAGCACGGCTCAATGCAACAGAAGCTTTTAATCCTCTTGCTGTAGATGGTTTTTCTTTATTAACAGGCGCCGGAGTCATATCAAGGCCATCTACATCATCAGGATTAAAAATCAGATCATCAATAGAGAGTTCTCCAGAGAGTACCCGGTACATTTCTTCTGCAGAAGAAAATCTATTTTCAGGCTTGAGACTCAATGATTTCTGTATTACTCTTTCCATCCAGGGAGAAACATCAGATCTTAATTCTCTTACAGGGGGGAATTTAAAAGGCATACTTTCTTCTGCTACGAGAAGAAAATGCATGGTAGCTCCTAAAGAATAAATATCACTCCTTGGTTCAGGATGCCCCTGGTACTGTTCCATAGGTGCATAGCCAAGTGTACCAACAACTGTCTTCTGAGTATGACTTTGAAGATTAACATTTCTTGCCAGTCCAAAATCTATAAGCATTATACGACTGTCACTGTCTCTCAGGATAAGATTGGAAGGTTTTAAATCTCTGTGCAATATGGGCCTTGGCTGATTGTGTAAATAATCCAGCACATCACATACCTGAAGAGACCAGTCCAGTATCTGTTCTTCACTTAACCCTTTCCCTCCTGACTCAAAAATATAGCTATATAAATCACGGCCCTTGATATAGTCCATAACCAGGTAATATTTATCTTCTCCCGTATTAAAATAATCTATAACTCTTGGTATGGATGGATGATTTAAACCGGCAAGCAATTTGGCTTCTTCCATAAATCGTTTGATTATATAATCTTGCTGTCCGCTCTGCCCGGAAGAGGTATTAAACATTTCCTTTACTGCACAGTGCTGATGAAGTCTCGTATCAAAAGCCAGATAAACTGCCCCCATACCTCCGGCTTTTAAAGCTTCTATAATTTCATATCTGTTGTCCAGCAATGTTCCTCCAGGTAAGCCATTGACAAAAAAACCACAGTCAAGACACACATCATTTTCATCGTAATTTGATCCACCGCAGTTGGAACAAATAATAGCCATTTAATTTAATAACCTTTCCATAAAATCGTGACGCGTAACGCGTAACGCGTGACGCGTAATCCTGACGGTCTACATAATTATAACAGAAAATTTTCTTAAATCCAATACTCACATAATGCGTGATGCGTGATGCGTGATGCGTAATATTATACTCACTCTTCACTCTTCACTACTCACCAGGGTCTCTTTTATTGAAAGATAAACTTTATATATTTCATTCTTTGAAACACCTGTAACAGAAGCTACTTTCTTAATTGCTTCTTTACCATACAAACCTTCGGAATAAGATATTCTCATATGTTTCTTGATTTCCTCTTCACTGACTGCATAAACTTCTTCTTTTCCTGAGTAGCCTTCAACAACAAGTGTAATCTCACCAATAATTTCTCTGTCTTTCAAAAAATCTATTAAAAGAGATGTCTTCCCTCGCCAGCATTCTTCAAACTTTTTTGTAAGTTCCCTGCCGAAGAAAAGATTTCTGTCTCCCCATATAGCAAGAATATCTTTCAAGTCATCACAGGCTCTATGGGGAGACAGGTAAAATACAATAGTTCTTGTTTCATTTTTTAAATCTCTGAGTCTTTTTCTCCTGCTTTTTCCATCCCTCGGTAAAAATCCTTCAAAGACAAAAGTATCACATGAAAGACCTGATAAAACAATAGCTGTCGTAAGACTTGATGGGCCAGGTACAGCAATTAAGGGCAATTCTTCTTCTATGCATAGAGCTATAAGTTCTTCTCCCGGGTCTGATATACCGGGCATTCCCGCATCTGACACAAGAGCTATATTCTTACCTGATTTAAGCCAGCAAATGATCTGCTCAGCTTTACCTCTGCCACTGTATTTATGATAACTTGTAAGAGGAGTTTTTATATTATATTTTTCTAAAATTTTAACTGTCCTTCTGGTATCTTCAGAAGCAATAATATCCACTTCGCCCAGCACTCTGATGACACGAAGTGTTATATCTTCCATATTACCTATGGGAGTACCACATATATATAAAGTTCCGATTTTTTGAGTATTCTCTTCCACTTTAAAAAATTATAACAGGTAACCGGTAACGCGTGACATACGATAAATAATCATTTACGCGTCACGCGTTACGAGTTACGTGTTACGCTTTCAGCCCCGCTTCCACTTTATTTCCGCTCCAGATTTCAGAAACTACAGTATAATCAAAAATTTCATCTCTGTCAAAAAATATGGAAATTTCTCTTTCTGCATTTTCAGGACTATCAGAAGCATGGACTATATTCAATTGAACACTTGTAGCAAAATCGCCTCTTATAGTTCCAGGTGCTGCTTCTTCCGGCCTTGTAGCTCCTATAATCTTACGAACAAGGCCTATAGCTATCCTGCCTTCAAGCACCATCGCTACCAGAGGGGAAGATGTCATAAACTGAACAGTCGGTTCATAAAACCCCTTTCCCTTATGAGGTGCATATAATTCTCCTGCTTTCTCAGAAGAAAGCTTTATAAGTTTAAGAGCTGCCAGTTTAAGTCCTCTCTCTTCAAATCTGGATATAACTTTGCCAATCAAGCCTCTCTGTACTGCATCAGGCTTAATTATTAATAATGTTCTTTCCATTTTTTTCCTCCTTAAAAGATATGTAAATAATATAATAAAAAATATACACTAGCAGGAAAAAAAAAGCAACTGTCGAATTTTGTTTAAAATTGTAAAAACTATCTGTTTGTTTGTTTCATGTTAGTCTTTAAATAATAGGTAGATATTTTTTGAAAGGAAGGGATACAATAATGAACGGGAAAAAAGTGAAGCTGGAGTACAAATTAAAACAGGGTGACATATCAAAATATAAAACTCTTGTAGAATCCAGCACAGAAATAACGGAAGAAGGGCAGACAAAAAGTATATCCTCCGTCATGGAAATGATGACAACTCAGACTATAAGCAGTGTATTTCCAGATGGTTCAATGAAAGTGGAGGTATCTATAGACTCTGCATCTTTAAAAAGAGATGGAGAAGAAATCCCTGTTCCCAGTGTAGGACAGACTATACCTATGAAAATGAAAAAAAATGGAGAAGTATCTCAACTTGGTGCAGGAGCATCCGGAGGTGGACAGACCCATGCTTCTTTCCCGGAAAACCAGGTAGGTACAGGTGAGAACTGGTCAGGAGAAAGTACCATAGAAATACCTGGAACTGACAAGACAGTTGTCTTAAAAACAAACCATACACTGGAATCTTTTGAAAAAATGAAGAACCATGAATGTTCAAAAATTAATGTTTCCACTCCTGAAACCACAATACCTCTTCAGGAAGATGTTACTCAGACTATACTGGTAACAGGAACAACATACTTCGATCATAATGAAGGAAGACTTGTAAAATCAATTGCAGAAACAAAAACCTGGATGACCCTTCCTACAGGACAATCTGTAAATACTCTGACAAAGATGATTATAGAATTAGAAGGAGACAAAAAAGTTGAAAGTAAAGGCCCTTCAGTCTCCTTTGGTAATGATTTCCTTATGCCAAGTATCTAAAATATAAAAATCACTAATTCCCTCATGGGAATTAGTGATTAAACCTGAGGGGTCCAGTTAATTGTTTTCATTGTCAGAAAAAGCTTACGCTAAAGTTAACCTCTTTCTTGAGATAATAGAAAAAAGGTCTGATGGTTATCATGAAATCAGAACTATTTTTCAGACTATTTCTCTGGCTGATGAGTTAATTTTAGAAAAAACAGAGGAAGGCATAACCCTCAGTTGCCATAATAGCAATTTATCCTGTAATGAAAATAACCTGGTATACAAAACAGTAAAACTTATTAAAGAAATTTCCGGATATAATAAAGGAATAAATATAATTCTGAAGAAAAATATTCCTGTATCTGCAGGTCTCGGTGGCGGTAGCAGTGATGCAGCTGCTACTATTAGAGGATTAAATAAACTGTGGAAACTTAATCTGACATATTCAGAAATGTCACTGGTTGCAGCCAGTCTTGGGTCAGATGTTCCTTTCTTGCTGAAAGGCGGTACTGTCCTGGCAAAAGGAAGGGGAGAAAAATTAATAACATGTCTTCCTACACCTGATTTATGGGTAGTTGTAATCAAGCCTGACATATCCGTATCCACCGGATGGGCATATAAACAATGGAACCCGGAGATGAAGCAGTGTGTCAATTTAGAAAATTTTGTCAGTAATCTTAATAGTTTAACAGGTAAAGATCTCTTATTCAATAGTTTTGAAGATATAATAAAGAAACACTATCCGGTAATAAAAACCATAAAAGAACAACTGGATATGCTGGGAGTAAAAGATCATTTGTTATCAGGAAGCGGATCTTCCGTATTCGCTTTAACAAAAGAATTAGAAATAGCTAAAAAAATTAAAAATGAATTTAAAGAATCCTGTTTTATAACAAAAACGGTCGAAAGCTATTAAGATAGCCGGAAAATAATTTTCCCATAATAATGTATATCTTCTTCCTCGCGTTACGCGTTACGCGTCACGCGTCACGATTATAATAAAGGAATATAATATGAATCCTGTAACAGCTGTAGTACTGGCCGGCGGAAAACTGGATAGTTCTTTTAAAGATTTCGGAGAAAATACTTTTAATAAAGCTTTTATAGAAATAAATAATCGTTTTATGGTAGAATATGTAATAGAAGCTTTAAAAAAAGCATCACTCGTAAAAGAAATAATACTTATGATACCTGAAAATACTGTACCGGAAGAGATAAAAAAAAATATTCCAGTAACTGTAATAGAAGACAGCGGAGAAAGCCTTGTCCAGACAGTAGTAAATAGCTTAAAATATATACCGTCAGATACTCAAAGATTACTTCTGGTTATGGCTGATTTACCTTTGTTAACCTCTGTATCAGTAGACGATTTCGTGAAAAGGTGTTATGAAATAGATGGAGAATATTATTATTCGATTTTATATAAAAAAGATATGGAAGAGAAATTTCCAGATGCCAGAAATACTTATATAAAATTAAAAGACGGTGTTTTCTGTGGCGGCGGACTGGTGATGTTAAAACCTGAAATATGTGATAAATATAGAACAGATCTTATGGATAAAATGACACAACAAAGAAAAAATCCTCTGGAGATGGCCAGAATGCTGGGAGCGGCAACATTGCTTAAAATTGCAACAGGTCAGGCTACAAGAAAAGATCTGGAAAAACGAACTTCAGAACTATTTAAATGTAAAACTATATCTATAATAACTCCTTACGCTGAAATAGGAATAAATATAGATAAGCCTGGAGAACTGGAACTTGTTCGCTCTTTATATAAACAAAATTAATCTGGCAAATTAATTTGGAAGGTAGGTCATTATGGCAGAAAAAAAGGTAAAAGTCATATCACAGTTACTGGGATATGTAAAAGGTGCACTTGCCGGCATAATAATAAGTCTCAAGGGTGAAGAAATAGAAGTCAGTACAAGAAAAACTATTTCAGATCCTGCTTTTGTGAGAGGAGAACTGGCAATAATTCTTAAAATCGCCAATTCTCTGGCAGAAGACCTCAAAATGGGTCCTGTAAGAGAACTTATTATTTCATTTGATGCTTATAGCATCATATCTTTAATGGTAAGAGATAATTATGCTTTAATTTTATTTCTTGATGACAGTGCAAGTCTTGGGCTGGCAAGAAAAAAAATGGGTGCTGTAATACCAGAACTGGAAAAAGAACTTTATCCGGAATAAATAAAAACATTATTTAATTTTAATAAAAAGTTCCCGAAAAAAATGATATAATAATTTTTTTAGCGAAAGGAGGGAATACCTGTTTTTTTGACAAAAGCAGGTTCTAACAATGGCATCCTCACCAGAACAGATATTGGAAGAATTATTGAGTGTCCCTGGAGTTGAAGCAGCAGTTGCTTCTGATAAAGACGGATTATTACTGGCAAGTGCAGGAATAAAGGAAGATGATGTAGGAAGTGATATGGATGCTTTAGGCGCAGTAGCCTCTGGAGCATTAAGTTCTGCTGAAATGGTAGGGGAAGAATTTAAAAAGGGCATTTTAGAAAGAGTTGTCCTGGAATATGATGAAGGTAAAGTGATTTTACAACAGGTTGGTAAAGATGTAGTCCTTGCCATTTTTGCTTCAAAAGAAGCTAATCTCGGCATAGTAAGATTAACTATAAAGAGAAAACAACAGGAAATAATAGATGCTTTTTCTTTCTAAGGAAAGATTAAGGTAAGTTAATCCGGTTCTCCACCTGAGGAAACTCAGGTGGAGATAACTTGTTTCGCAAATAAAAGGTTTTATGTCTTCAAAGGTGATAGTATGTCTAAAAAACCCTCTAAAAAAAGTTGGACTGATAAAGTAAAAGAAAGGCTTTTCAGTCCTATATTAAGTCAGGGAGAAGAAATAGAAGAGGTCAAAAAAGATAAAGAAAGTCAGATTTCAGAAGCTTATTTTAGAGGTAAATGGGAAAATCAACAGGACGGAGCAAAATGGGCTTTCTTCAAATCTAAAAATGAAGGTATTACGGAAAAATCAGAAATTCCGGTAGAAGAGGATCCGGACACAGTAGAACTGGAAAGTATGAACAGTGGCGATCTCGGGAAAATATCGGAAGATAAGAAAACACCTTCCAGAATAGAAGGTATAGTTTCTATTACTGATTTAGGCAGAGCTTCATCTGACAGTAGATATACAAGAAGCCCTATCAAAGAAGTTACTAAAAAATCTGAGAGTTTTCCTACAACTCCTTTAGGAAAAGAATTTACTAAAAAATCTGAGAGTCTTTCTGCAGCTCCTTCAGGAAAAAAAATGGAGAAAAAATTAGCCTATAAAGAAATGACATCTCCTATTAAGAGTAAAACACAAACAACACCTCTTCCTAAAAATCCTCAGCAACAGGATAAATTCGGTGAAGAAGCCAGTCTTCTTTCATCTATAAAGGAAAAATCTGCCACACTGGTTGAAGAAAGCCGTAAATGGAATTATTTTAGAAAATCTCAGAAAGATAGCGGTTTTACTACTTATAAAGAAAAAACCAGAGAACCATATGATGATATTGAGAAAAAAAGTGATATTGATATTCCCCTGAGTAAATCAGAAGTTATATCAGAGGAAGAAAAAACTCAAAAAGATAATAAAATAAAAACATTACCGGAAAAACCTGAAAAAACCAGAGAGACATCAATTATACAGGATACACATCAGCCTTATACACAGACTTCTAAAACTGTATCTCCTTCAAAGCCTTCATCGGCATTTACCGGGAAGACTGGCACAGAAGAGGAATTCTCATCACTCTATCCGGGATTATATGGTGCAGAGACTCCTCAGAATCCTCAGGGTTTTGTTGATTATCAGGCACAGGATATGGGTTATCCACAGGGTTATCCATCAATGGGCTATCCACAGGGTTATGCGCCACCTGCAGACACAGGTTATCCACAGGGATATCAGCAACCATTAGACACAGGCTATTCACAGGGTTACCCACCAGCAGTAGACACAGGTTATCCACAGGGTTATGCACCACCTGCAGATACAGGTTATACACAGGGGTATCCGCCGCCTGTAGGTTATCCACAGGGGTATCCGCCCCCTATGGGCTATCCACAGGGATATCCGCCCCCTATGGGCTATCCGCAGGGGTATCAATCATCTATGGGCTATCAAAATGTTCAGGTAGAAGTCTTTATGATTCAGCAAATACTGAATTATTTGCTTCAATCAGGAATATTTACTCAATTACAGAGTTTTCTATCTCAGACAGATTTACCTTCCACTAAAAATGAAGTGGTAATAGGAGAAGTTGTAAAAAAAGTTCTGGAAGAAGTGAAAAAACAAAATCCAGTAGGAACTATGACTCAGGATCAGGAACATTTTATACAAAATAAACTTGCAGGAACAATTGCTGCTTTAAATATCAAAAAATCCGATACAAATACTCTGGAAATCAACTCGGGAGATCTTAAAATAAAACAGCCTGATATGTCAGGTCAGATAAGCCCTGAATTATATGCTGCTCCACAGACCAGTTATTTAGGGGCAAAAGGAACTACTCCACTGGATATACTATCATTTTCTCAAATTACTTCAAACCTTAATTTACCTCAGGCT
>Ga0351876_1094_pt1 | contig 24154 bp, 13 predicted proteins | sample BONcelFGM3001C15_FD_206774 | JGI IMG/M metagenome (GOLD analysis project Ga0351876, IMG submission 206774) | Enriched cells from coal bed in the Powder River Basin, Montana, United States - BONCAT cells FGM rep3 HSBNCT.FGM.300.1.C15 ...
CGGTATTTGTGCCATTGCTTCCGACAGAGAAGGTAATATTTATGTAGGTGATAATACTATATGTGATGCTCTACTGGATGATAAGATAACAGACACAGGTGACAGTATATTGGAAAACGGGTCTGTAAATGTTATAAAAAAATTTGACTGTGAAGGTAATTTCATCACCTGCTGGGGCGGAACAGGAAGCGGTAATGGAGAATTTTTCGGTGTGAAAGGCATATCAGTCAGTTCCGACTTTTATGTTTATGTTACTGACTTTGATAACACTATTCAGAAATTCGACTCACAGGGAAAATTTATTGCAAAATGGGGAAAAAGAGGTGTAGGCAACGGTGCATTTATAGATCTCAACAGTATAACAGCAGACTCAAAAGGTTTTATCTATGTCACTGAAGATTATAGTTCTACTATCCAGAAATTTGATAGTTCAGGCAATTTTATTACACGATGGTATACAATGGAAAAAGATGATCTCATATATAAGTGTATAAGGAATATAGCTTCAGACAGAGAAGATTTTATTTATGTCACTGAATATTACCTTAAAAATGCTAAAGATAACTGTGTAAAGAAATATGACTCATCGGGTAAATTCATTGCCAGGTGGGGGAAAACCGGTAAAGATGACGGCCAGTTTCTGGAACCTTACAGTATAACAGCAGACAGTCATGGCTCTGTTTATGTGGCAGATAGAGGTAACGGTACAATACAGAAATTTGATTCGTCCGGAAATTTTCTGGAAAAATGGGATAAAAAAGGCAAAAATGACGGAGAATTTGATAGACCATCATTTATTACAACAGCTCCCTGTGGTTTTGTTTATGTTGCAGAAGGCTCTCCTTTTGAACATGTAAATAAGAGGATTCAAAAATTTGACTCATCAGGCAATTTTATTATGAGGTGGGGCAGGGAAGAGGAAGAAGACGGAGATTTTTCCTACCCGGAAGATATAGCAGCTGACTTGAAAGGCTATGTTTATATCTTAGATAAAGGTAATAAGAGAATCCAGAAATTCGATAAAGCCGGCAATTTTATTCTGAAATGGAACAGGACAGATGATGGTGAACTTCAGGAACCACAGGGACTGGCAGTTGATTCTAAAGGTAATGTTTATGTGACAGATAGAGGGGCTTACTATATTAAAAAATTTGATTCAAATGGTAATTTTATTGCAAAATTTGGTAAAAAAGGACTGGAACAATTGATGTTAGACCTTTTATCCTGCGGCTCTGGCAGTATGAAATTACCTCAACCGAAAGGGATAGCATTAGACTCAAAAGGTTTTATTTATATAACAGATACTGATAATCACAGGGTTATAAAAATCGGTTCAAAGGGTTCTTTAATGGCCATATGGGGTAAAAAAGGTGATGCTATTGGAGAATTCAACAGTCCTTCCGGTATAGGAGTAGACTCAAAAGATAATATTTATGTGGCAGATACATGGAACAATCGTATTCAGAAATTCAAATCAAATGGGAATTTTATATCAGACTGGGCCAGGCAGGGAAGAGATATGATAGAATTTTACTGCCCTCTGGCCATAGCAATAGACCTGAATGATTATGTCTATGTCCTGGAAGGAGATGCCTATGGAGATGGGAATAACAGGATTCAGATATTTGATAGTTCAGGTAAATTCATTGCAAAGGCAGGAAAAAAAGGAGTTTCTGTTGGAGAATTTAATAGACCATCCGGTATAGCAGTAGATGGAAATGGCACTATATATGTTGCAGATACGGAAAATCACAGGATTCAGATTTTTCATCTGGAAATCAAAGATTTTCAATAAATCTCTCAGGTGATGAAAGTGAAAATGGAAAAATATACAGAGAAAAATTCTATTTATAAAGAATATATTGATAGGGATTTTAATTGTTTATATACAGACAGGCTCGTAATAAGACGGCTGCAATTAAATGATAAGGAAGATTTTTTTTATTACAGGTCCCATAAAAATGTTATCAAATATCAATCGTGGAAACCGGAGAATATCCAGGAAATAGAAGATTTTATAAAATCAATGAGTGAAATTCATCCGAATATTCCCGGCACCTGGTTTCAAATGGCTATATGTATAAAAGAAACAGGTAAGATAATCGGTGACACAGGCCTTCATTTTTTTGAAACAAATTTCATGGAAGCAGAGATGGGCTATACTATTTCACCGGATTTTCAGCGTAAAGGATATGGAATAGAAGCTGTCAGGGAGATTCTGAATTATCTATTAGGGAAACTGTGCAAACACAGGGTTTTTGCATCGGTTGATCCGGAAAATAAGCCTTCCATTGCCCTCCTCGAGAGAGCCGGTATGAGAAAAGAGGCACATTTCAGGAAAAACCTGTTTGTAGATGGAGAGTGGCTTGACGAGTGTATATATGCTATACTTGATGAGGAATGGAAGACACGATTAACGTAATTCAATGAAATGCATTTACATATGAAAATAACTATGGAATGACAATTAAATAACTGTCTCAAATATATTAAATCGTGACGCGTAACGTGTAACGCGTGACGCGAGGAAAGAGACAATTAATAAAATTCTATTTCTAGTATTAGATGTAGAATTTGTCAGTTAAAATCCAAAATGAACGGGGCCGAATATTTCCAGTCCTTTTTCTGTTTTCCACAGGTCGTGAGCCGCCACTGATATAACAGTGACAGATCTGTCAGTATATACTCCTAAATCTGAAACCCAGTTTGAAAGACCTTTCCCTGTAATGTTATCAATAATACATATGAGATCAGGACACATAACGGCTGGTTTTTCATCTATATAACTTATAAGAAACTCATTTTTATACCATATCTTCATGTGTCTGCCCTTATATGTTTCAATTCCTTCTATTCCAATAGTACCCCACATAAAACCTTCTCTTTTTTTCCTCTCCCAGTCCTTTATGTTCCCTCTGAAAATAACTCTGGAATCCTTTACTGTTTCGAGGAATTTTTCTACTGGTGGAAGACCTTTTTTCAGTGCTTCTCTTATTGCTCTTCCCAGATTTATTGCTCTCGTTACAGTGCCTTCTATAAAGGCATTTCTATAAGAAAACCCTCTGGCAGGACATCTTGCCACGGCACAGACTCCCCCTGATATGACTGCATTGTATCTGCAGATGTCTTCTGCTCTGTAATCACTGAGGGTTTCTTTTAAAATAAGAGTATCTCCATAGGGGCTTACAATAGAAAGAGGCGTAACGGAAAGACCTTTTATGTGTGTTGTGGAAATGGCAATCTCAGGTTTTGCCCTTCCGCAGGCATCACCGTCTATTATATATTTATCTGTCATGGCAGAAACATAAAAAGGAGCGGCAAAATTACCAGCCCCTGTTTCGGTGGGAAGAAAGGCATGAAAATCTTCTCCCAGGTATAAAGACAGCTCTTTTACAGCTTTAATGAGAGGCTTTTGAAATCTGTCTTCATCTGTAAGGTTTTTCTCCAGAGGTTTGAGTTTTTCTCTTATTTCATCTGAAATGCCTCCTCCTACAAAACCTGTAATACATATAAGATCTTCGTCTTTTATGGAAGAAGGATCTAACAGTTTAAAGGTTTTGCCCTTTTCCGAAGCTTCGTGGATAAGACTTTTCCCCCATTCAATCTCTCCTCCTCCGCCGCATCCCAGAATTTCTGCTCCGAAAAGGCAGTCTTCTATTTCCTGAAGAGTTAAAATTTTTACCTGCATAATATTCTCCTTTATAAATATATTTTTTCTTGACTGAGAGAAAGATTCCTTTTTGTAAGATTATAAATGGATGTTTACTTATTTTTATTTTTTTATATTGTTTTTCTTGCTCTTTCTCTGCTAAAATATAAATATGAACTAAAAATTCCGGGAGGTGTTTATTATGAGAATTTTTTACGTTATAATTCTTGTTGTGTCTCTCCTTTTTTTACCCTCTCTATGTTTTTCCTCTGAAGATTCCTCTTTGGAAGAAAAATTTGAAGAAGCCCATCCTGTAGACATCGGTCATATAAAAGGAACTCTTCTTCAGATACTGGAGCCTGGAAAAAAAGTGAAAATCGATAAAGGGGAAAAAGACGGGCTCCATATCAAAAACGATAAAGGTAAAGAATTTACAGTGGAAAGGCAGAATGTTCCCGTTGCCAGATTAAACCTTGTTGATATAGGAAGAGATGATTCTGTTGCCGAGGTGAAGGAAATTCTTCCTGGAATTACATTGAAACAGGGAGATATGATTACAAGTGAAATAAACAGACTGGATAAAAGGGATCTGCTCTTTCTGGATAATTCCTTCTGTGAATTTGCAGGTAAAACTCTTATAGCAGAAGGAGGAGAACATTATCTCTGGAATGTAGAAAGCCTCTCTCTTTATGTGACAGGAGATTCCTACCTTTTTACTTCCTATGGAAATCCCTATTTCGGCAATGTTTCAGGCGGAGACAGACCTTTCTGGGTTGGAGGAGGAGACAGGAGTCTCCTCTATTTATTTGATAAAGAGGGAAAGAAAAAATGGGGTTTTGATACACAGCTGTGTATATTTAAAGATTTTAATATAGACTGGGGCTTTTTTACCAGGAAATTGCGCTTTACAGAACCTGATTATAAAATATATGGTGACAGGTTGTATTTGAACGGTTATAACATAAGGCCTGATATGTGGGTTCCTATGAAGGTTGTAAAAGCAAGCGGAATCCTCTTTGGTCTCGAGCTTAAAACAGGTAAAGAACTCTGGAGATTAAAAGAGCCAGCAGATGGTTATGATCCTGCCTTTTACGGCATTATTTACGGTAATTTCATAGACAAAATATGTTACCTCTATTCGACAGAAAACAGCCTCTATGCAGTAGATCTGACAGATGGAAAATTTATATGGGAATTTAAAATGAAAGGTAATGGTATTGAAGGAGGGATTTTCTATGAAAAGGAAGGTTTTATTTATTCATCTGACAGTGAAGGATATTTCTATAAGATAGATAGTAAGACAGGGAAGGAAGTCTGGGCCGTAAAATGTGATGCTTCTGTTATAAAAATAGAAAATTCCCCGAAAGATATTGAAAAAATATTATATCTTTTTGATGGTGAAAAAACAGTTTCTGCTCTGGATGATGAAAAGGGAACTGTTATATGGAAATATAAGGGAGATAAAATATTTACTGTACCGAGATTAAATCACCTTTCTGATAATCTGATTTATACCTATAGTGAAGATTCTATAACAGTTTTATCCATGGAAACAGGGAAAACCCTGTGGAAAAATGAGTGTAAACGTTCATACCCTGTTTACTTCATTCCTTCCGATACACTCTATTGTGTTTCTGATAAAAGAGGTATCTCTGCCATTAACCCTCAAAATGGTAAGATAAAATGGTCTCTTAAAACAGAAGAAGATATCCTGGAAAGTCTGTTCATAAAAAATACCTGTTATATACTGGATAAAAAGAATATTTATGCCATTGATTGTTCTACCGGCAAAGAATACTGGAGGAAATCGGAATTCCCAGATCCTGTTTATTTAAAAAAATATGAACCTCTTATAGATCCCTATAATATTATGAATTTAGGCAAAATAAAAGATGAAGAAAATCTTATATTTATAGGCGGGAAAAAAGGTTATCTCTGTATAAATCCTCTGACTCATGAAATAGTTTCAGAAAAAGCCTTTGAAGATGAATTTGTCCGTGCCGTAGGAGATCCTGAAACGCTTTATCTTGTTTCAAAAAAACATATAGTCTCTTTAGATGTAAAAACGGGAAAAGAGAAATGGAATAAAGATTTTCAGGAAGAAATAGTCTTTATTGCTCCTCCTGCCGGAGGCGGAATTTACTATGACGATGAAGAATTCTTCAATAAAAAGAATACTATAAATTCCAGATCAGGAAAATTACTCGGCCTTCAGTGCGCTGAAGTTTTTTATGTTTTAAATAAGGAAACAGGAGAGACTGTATGTGATGGGAAGGTCAGTGAAACAATTTATCCCTATGTAGAACTACAGGCTATGGATAAAATCGGGGAAAAGATAGAAGGAGTCTATTTTTACGGTTTTAGAGACTGCCTGTATACAGTGAGCAGTAAACAGTGAGCAGTGACCAGTGACCAGTAACCAGTGATCAGTAACCAGTGATCAGTAACCAGTGACCACTGATAAAGGAGGAGTATTCATGTATAAAATAATTTCTGTTATGGTGTTGTTATGTTTGTTTCTTTTCTCTTCTGTTCTGGCACAGGAAAATTCTGATAATCTCATGAAATCCGGCATGGATTATTACAGAGATGGTAAACTTGATAAAGCAGAAGAAGAATTTAATAAGGCATTGGAGCTTTATAAAAACAGTAAAGATCTTAAAGGAGAAGGATTATGTCACCTTAAACTTGGAGATCTATATAATACACTGGGGCTTTATGAAAAAGCCCTTGGCTCATATGATAATGCTTTAAATCTATTTACCGGCCCTGATAAAAAACTTCAGGGAGATGTCTTTATTGCCAGAGGAGATATTTTCCTTTCCAGGGGAAATTACCAGGAAAGTATGAAATCCTATGAAAAAGCTCTGAACATATATAAAGAACTTTCCGATAATAAAGGTGAAGGTTCCTCTTTTGAGCATATAGGAGATCTCTATTATGACCTTGGACTCTATGAAGAAGCTCTGAAGTATCACAGATTTGCCCTTGAGTCCTTTAATAAATCAGGTGATGTGAGAGATAGAACTGTTGCTCTCTGTAAAATAGGAGAAGATTATTTTGTCACAGGTAAAAGTGAATTCGGTCTTCAAAAACTTCAGGAATCACTTAATATTGCAAGGACAGACAGGTCTATCAGTTATGATATACTTATGATAACAGGCTCTATATGCAGTAATTATGGCTTTTATGATAACAGTCTTTCAATGTATAAAGAAGGCAGAGACAGAACAGAGGGAGATAAAAATAAAGAAAAGAAAGCTCTTTTCAGAATTGCAGGTGTCCTTTTATTGAAAGGTGATTATGAAAATTCCCTTTCAGTATATGAAGAAGTAATGAGGGTTTCAGAAGAAGGAGGGGATAAAGGAGGTAAAATAGATGCTCTTTTTAATATGGCAGATATTTACCGGAAAAATTCCCGCACAGAGAGATCCATAGAGGGTTATCTTGAGTGTATCGGTTTTTACAGACAGACAGGTAACAGGTGGGGTCTTATTAAAACAGAACAAAACCTGGCTGATATTTACGATACAAGAGGAGAACTGGAATCAGCATCAGGTTATTATATGGATTCAATAAAGAACCTTGAAGAAATGAGAGGAGAGTTAGAAACAGAAGACTTAAAGGAATCCTTTTCTGAGAAAGTAATGCCTATGTACAGAAAGGTAATAGACTTTTTCTTGAAAAGGGGAAAAACCCTTGATGCTTTTAATTATCTGGAAATGTCAAGAGCAAGAGCTTTGCTGGATTCTCTCAGAATGGCTAAAGTGGATATAAAAAAAGGAGCAGAACCGGCCCTTCTGGAAGGAGATAGAAATTTACAGGCTGAAATAAATTATCTGGAAAAATCTCTTCAAGAAGAAAATGCTAAATATAATCCTGATAGTCAGAGAATTAAAGAATTAGAAGAAAAACTGGAAGATACGAGAAAAAAACTTTCTTCTATCAAAGAAAAACTCTCTCTGAAAAGCCCATCTTATTCATTCCTTACAGGTATAAAAAAGTCTCTTACAGTGGAAGAGATACAGAAGAAAGTATTGAAAGAAAATCAGTATATACTTGAGTATTTTGTAAGTAATGAGAAGATAAATGTGTGGGTAATATCAAAAAACACTGTTTCTTTAATAGAAATACCTGTGTCAGAAAAAGATCTCATAAGTAAAGTCGAATCTTTCAGGACACCTTTTGAGAAATTAAAGAGTGATGTATATATGAAACAGGAGAGTTTTAAAGAGATTTTATCACGAGTAGATCTAAATAATCTCCATGACCTCTATAATATTCTCTTTAAACCACTGGCTCAGAAAGTGGCTTTTCCGAAGAATTCGGAACTCATTATTGTACCTGACGGTATTCTCTACTATCTTCCCTTTGAAGTTTTAGTCTCTGAAATACAAACTCAGAATAAGAGTAATTTAATTTTTTCAAATTTTTCTGCTGCTAAATTTTTAATAGAAGATTACAATATAGACTATGTTCCTTCTGCCAGTATACTGGATCCTGATCTTGCAGAGGCCAGAGAAAAAAATTCCAGAAAATATCTTGGTTTCGGAAACCCTTCCTTTGAAGATACAGCGGGAGAAATAACAGTCAATGAAACACTGAGTGCAGGACTTATAAGATTACAGGGTTATTCTCTGAAACCTCTTCCGGGGACAGAGATAGAAGTAAAAAATATCTGTGAAATGTTCAAGGATTCAGGAGATATTTATATAAGAAAAGATGCCACAGAAGAAAGATTTAAGAGTGAATGTTCTTCCTACAAATATCTTCTTTTAGCAACTCATGGTCTTTTAAATGAAAAAAATCCTATGGAATCGAGTCTTGCTTTTTCTATGAATTCACGTTCTTCTGAAGATGGTTTTTTAAAAGCATCAGAGGTGTTAAATTTAGACATAAATGCCGATCTGGTAGTTTTAAGCGCCTGTGAAACAGGCCTTGGAAAAATAAGGACAGGAGAAGGTGTTGTAGGGCTTACAAGGTCTTTTATGTATGCAGGAACTCCCTCTATAGTGGTAAGTTTATGGAGTGTAGAAAGCTCATCTACAGCCAGGTTAATGGAAATTTTTTACAAAAAATTACTTTCCGGTATGAATAAAGCAGAAGCCTTACGTCAGGCAAAACTTGAGCTTATGAAACAGAGTGATAATCTCTACGGAGATTCTGTTTCTTACAGACACCCTTTTTTCTGGGCACCTTTTGTGTTTGTAGGGAACAGTGAGTAGTGAGCAGTGAGTAGTGAAAAGTGAGTAGTGAGTAGTGAGTAGTGAGTGTATAAAACCAGGTCTCACGTCTCACGCATCACGCATCACGCATCACGCATTACGCGTTACGCGTCACGCGTCACGCGTCACGCGTCACGCGTCACGCGTCACGAATATTAAGGAGGAATATTTTTTGAATAAAAAATCATTATTTTTAATTACTCTCTCTATACTGGTTCTTCTACCTGGCTGCGGACTTCTTATTTCTGCAATTATACAGGCAGCTTTCGGTTCACTCACCGGTGCAATACTTGTTCCTGCCGTAATTGTAGCTGCCAGTGACGGGGAAAATAAACAATCAGGTATGATTATGGTTCCACCTGGCATTGTCCCTGAAGGTTATATAGCTAAAGAAGGTGTAAAGGTCATTCTTGAGGATGTGGGAACTACAACTACAGGTGCTGATGGTTCTTTCGACTTTAAAAATGTTCCTGCAGGTGTTAAACTATTAAAAATAGAAGATCCAGGCTGGACTTATATAACTCAGGAAGTAGTCATAAGTGAAGAAGGATCCCAGACAAGGGCTTTTACAGATTTTAAAATAGTTCCACAGGGGCCTCTTACATTATCTCTGAGAGAGGGATTAATAGAAGTACCTCAGGCAGATTTTTATTTTGAAACCTTCGGGAAAGATCCAAATGGTATGACCATAAAGCCTTCTGCTACATGGTCTGTTGATAATCCAAAGGCCAATGTTGATAATGGTTTTTTTCGAACTACTGAGTCTGGCATTTATAAAGTAACAGCCTCTTCCGGAGATTCTACAGCCAGCGTTACTGTTACTGTTCTTGAAAAAGTGGTAAACATAAAAGGCCATGTAACATATAATAATATACCGGTAGTTGATGGAAAAGTTACCGCTAAAGAAACCAATCTTTATTCTCTTACAGATGAAACAGGATATTTTGAAATAAGGGGAATTCCATCAATGGATGAAATAACACTTGTTGTAATAACCCCTTCAGGTATTACTAAGAATGTAACAGTTCGTCCCGGCGGCCTTACTGATATAGAGATAGATATAACAATTTCAGATGATCCGAACATACCTCCTGTCAGAACTCCTACAGGAAATCCAACATCATTCCCTACAGGATCTACAACTCCTTCACTTACAGGAACTCCTTCTCTTACAGGAACACCTACTATGCCACCTGTTTTTAGTCCTACTCCCACTCAGACACCTGTATCTGCAGCACACTGGGAAGTAAAGAACAGCGGCACATCAAATAATCTTAACGGAGTCTATTTTGTTTCTTCATTGAAAGGGTGGGCTGTGGGAGAGAACGGTACTATACTTAATACAACAGACGGAGGAGACACATGGGCTTTTCAGACAGGAGCTTCTCCATATAATCTTCGCGATGTTTTTTTTGTATCAGGTAAAGGCTGGATAGTAGGACAGGGAATCTCGCCGAATGGAATAGTTTTTACCACATCTGACGAAGGGGCTAACTGGCTTGCTCCTCCTCCTTTAGCATTTCCCACTCCTCCGCTTGCAATGGAAAGAGCCTGTTTTTTAGATCCCAATACCGGATGGTTTGCAGCTAATAACGGAAATATTTATCATACTGTAGACGGAGGTGCTTACTGGTGGAATCAGCAAATGGACGGCTCCATAACGGAATCTCTTTCAGATGTTTATTTTGTAGATTTCAGTAAAGGCTGGGCAACAGGAAGTACAGGAAGGATTTTGAAAACACTGGATGGTGGATCTACATGGTCTCCACAGAATCTCACTGCAGGATCTCTTTATAGTGTCCGTTTTCTTTATGATGGAGGAGGTAATTTGCATGGATGGACCGTAGGAGCAGGGGGAGTGATTTTTTACAGTACAGACGGGGTAACCTGGGGTTCTCAGACAAGCGGAGTGCCTACAAACCTTTATTCTGTATCTTTTGTTGACAGCGGAACAGGATGGGCCTGCGGTTCAGGAGGTACAATTGTTAATACTATAGATGCAGGAGCCCTGTGGCAGAGAGAGACCAGCGGTGTTCCCGAAGATCTTCATGACATATATTTCCTTAATGCCACTACAGGCTGGGCAGTGGGAGATAATGGAAAAATACTTAAATACAGGCCATGAGTGGTTAGTAGTTAGTAGTGAGTAGTGAGTGGTAAAGTAATCACCCGTTACGCGTCACGCGTTACGCGTCACGAACATAGCTATACTACTACTCACTACTAACTTAAAAATTAATTCCTCCCCCTTCCACAGGAGGCGGAGGCGGTGGTATATAAGGTGCCTGATATGGTTCACTGTATGTATAGTAATCCACATAGTTTTCATTAGACTGGTAGTATGGAGCAGGTGTCGGTTCTACCGGTTCAGGTTTTTTAATTGCAGGTTTATCTTTTTCCAGAAGACATGGCTCATAAAGAGGTATGGCCTCTTTTAAGAGCATTTTTACATGATAATTTCCGGATTTGAAATCCTGGAGCTTTTCATATATAACTGCAAGTTCCATCCTGCTTTCATTATCATTGGGATTGTTTTTACATTTTATTTCAAGATCATAAATTTTTTGCTGTCCACTGTCTTTCGGAGTCAGTTTATTTACCTGTTCATAACCTTCAGTAAGTTTCAGGGCATGTTTATATCTCAGATAGGATTCCTTTTTATTGCCTGCCTGATCATAGAGTTCTCCAATCCTTACATAACAGTCCCTTTCCTTTACACCTTTATTTAAACAATTCTTGTAGTAATTTACTGCTTCTTTAAAAGCTCCCTTTGCCTGATATGAAAGGCCGAGAGAATAATAGCCGAGAGACATATTGGGTGATAGTTCTATTACTTTTTGAAACTGTTTTACTGCTTCATCATATTTTTTCTGTTCATAATAGGCACAACCCTGAATATAACACCCTGTAGCAAGTTTATCTTTATCTTTGTTTTTTATTATCTGTGCAAGTTCAGGATCTATGTATGGTGTGGCAGAAGCAGAAATTTTTTCGATATTTTTCTCTACCGTAACTGTTATATCAGATGTTACCCACTGATCTTTCGGTATAGCGGCAAGTTTTTCTTTAAGTTTCTTCAAAAATTCTTCGGGAAATTTAATATATATGTAATCTTCATCAATCAATAAATTCTGAAAATTTTCAAAGATTTCATTATTTGTTGTTCCTATGGCTTTAATTCTCTCTATCCCTTCCGGGCCTTCAACTTTTATTTTCTTCATATTAAATCCCGGCACCTCATATTTCGAACCAGCCAGAACCTGATAGGAAGTATGAGATTTATTTGGAAATAAAATCACTAAATCTCCTTTAGTTGTCATTCTCAGGAACATAACATTACAGTCCATGCTTGCTGCAAGATAAAAGGTTATTTCTTCTCCTTCAAAAAGGATATTATCGTTTCTGTCATTTCCTGTTTCTATAAAAAGTTTCGATTCTCTGTTATCTATGGAATTCCACAGGTCTATTTCTGAGGCAGAGCATATGGTAAGAGTGAAGAATATAAATAAAAAGATAAGAATTTTCATAATACCACCTTTTTTACAGTGAGCAGTGATCAGTGAACAGTGAACAGTTGCTAATCATCCTTACTGGTCACTGGTAACTGATCACTGTTAACTGCTCTATAGTTTCTCCAGATACCCCTTTACCTCCATATTATCCGGTTCCAGGTTAAGGGCTTTCAGAAAAGCTGCCTTTGCTTCCGCATTTTTTCCCTGGGACATACAGGTTTTACCCAGCCATATATAGGCATCTGTATAGTCAGGATTACTATTAATAACTTTATTTAAATTGCCTGTAGCTCCTTCATAATCTTTCCTGTCATATAAGATGATTCCAATACATAACTGTGCAGGAGCAAAAGAAGGATTTACCTTCAGGGCGTTTTCATATTCTTTTAAAGCCTCGTCATATTTTCCCTGGCTATAAAAGGCATCACCTTTATGAAGATATGATGCTTCCTCTGAATTACCTTTTATTGGTTTGAAATTTTTTTCTTCTGTGTAATTCAGAATAAGTTCAATTTCTTCAGGATTGAATTTCAGATTGTCCAGTTCCAGTTTTAAACTTTCCATAGAAAACTCTTTATTTACAAGTGGTTTTAAACTCTCTGTATTTATCTGGTTCTGGAGTTTTTTCAATGTATCCTCTGTAATTACATATCCTGCTGTTCTCAGTAATATGCCGAATTCATTGGTAGAATCAGAAGATGCATAATTCAGGCTTTCTTTTATGATTTCAAGAGTGGATTTAGCCATTTTTTCGGGAGTAGTGCCTTCCCTTTTTGCAAGACCTGCTGTGACTGTCATTATTAATTCCCTGTTTACTGTTTCTATAACTACTTCCCTGTTCATTTTTCCTACTTCCAGTTCGGCCCCCTTCAGTCCCCTGGCAACCAGATTACAAAGTCTTCTGGCAATTACTTCTGCTCTTTTCAGGGGTGAAAGCCCTCCTGCTTCATTTTGAATTTCAAATACCGGTTCCGAGTTTATTAAGATTTCTCCAAAGACTGAGCCGGGAACTTTTTTTTCTCTGTAACCAACTACTATATTGACTCCGTATATAATCTGTCTGGCAATAACAAAATCAGGATTGGATGGTTCGAGATCAAGAGCTTTCTGAAAATATTTTTTTGCATTTTCCTTATCCTTCATATTCATATAACATATGCCTGTATTATAAAAAACAGAAGCTTTTTCATCTGAATATACAAGGGCTTTCTCGAAGGTTTCCAGAGATGCTTCATAATTACGGGAAAGCATATAGACAGATGCCAGATTATTGTAAGGATTTCCAAAGGTTGGAGCAATGTGTATAGCTTTTATATAAAGTTTTTCTGCTTCCTCCATTTTTCCTCTGTCAAAATATCCGTTCCCGAGATAATTCATTAAAACAGGATTGTTCGGATCTGCTGAAAGCATACTTTCATAAAGACTTATAAATTCATCCAGTTTTCCCAGCTTTCTTGCCGTATATTCAAAATATCTGTGGGCATCAAGAAAACCTGTATCTTTTTTTATAGAGTTAAGAAAAAAGCTATAGGCTTCATCTCCACGGTTTTTTTCATATAACTGCAGTCCTGATGAAAATTTTTCAAAAGACGGCATGCTCTGTGTCGGTATAAAATAGAGATCTTTTTTAATTTCCTGGGATACGGGGGTATTAAAATATTTTGCTATTTTCAGTGAAAGATCTCCCTGCAGCTGAAAAAGATTGTCTTTAGAACCTTTTACTGTCTCTTCTGCTACTACTGTTCCTTTTTTTACATCAAAAAGCTGACTGGTTATATTTACTTTATCTCCCTCTTCTTTTAAACTGCCTGTAATAATATAGTCAGCACCTATTGTCTTTCCGAGAGATTGTCCTGCCGGTGGTTCAAACTTCTGTTCTATACCCATTTCCTCAAGAACAGATCTCTGGCTTTCCCTGTCTACTACATTCACATTCTGCAGTTTATTCAGTTTATTTACAAGTGTTTCGGCAAATCCCGTGCCAAGTGGTATTTTATTACCTGTTTTACTCTCCGAATAAAAACTCAGAACTGCCAGAGTTACACTCTGTGAAGCTGTAGCGGCAGATAAGAAACTTATGAGTAGTAAGATTGTTATAAAGAGAATTTTACCTTTCATAAAATGGCCTCCTTTTCTTTTTTAATTATCGTGATGCGTGATGCGTGATGCGTAATTCTTCACTCTTCACCCTTCACTCTTCACCCTTCACTCTTCACCCTTCACTCTTCACCCTTCACTCTTCACCCTTCACTCTTCACCTTTTCAATGCTTTTATTGCATTTTCTATTCCTTTTCTGGCAGGAGCAAAATTTCTGTCTATCTTCAATGCCCTGTTGTAACATTTAATTGATTCTATGTATTTTCCCATAATATACAAAACATTTCCCTGATTAAACCAGGCCTGTTTATTTCCCGGTTCAATCTCCAGAACTTTTTTATAACATTTGATTGCTTCCTCATAATTTTTCATACCATACATAGTATTACCTATGTTCATCAATGTAATACTTTTTTGAGGCTCAATCTCTAAAGCTTTATTGTAACATTTGAGAGCTTCTTCATAATTTCCGTTATTGAAGAGTAAAAAACCCTTCCCATTCCATGCATCGGCATATTTCGGGTTAATCTTTAGAACTTCTTCATAATATTTTATTGCTTCTTCATATTTCTCATCATAGTATAAAGCAAGGCCTTTATAATAAAGTGCTCTGACATCTTTTTCATTGATCTTTAAGACTCTGTTAAAACAATCAATACTGCCTTTAATATTTTGCTGTTTCAATAAAACCATGCCTTTACCTGTCAATGAATCAATATCTTCAGGGTCAATCTTTAAAGCTTCATTAAAATATTCAAGAGCTTTATCATATTTTCCTGATTTATATGACATGATTGCTTTAAAATATAAACTGGAGCCTATATCTATATTTAACTTTTCCCTGTAATAATTCAGGGCTTCTGTGTAGTTTTTGTTCTGTAATAATTCCTTATCTGCAATTTTTTTGAGTGCTTCTTTTTTTGCATTCAGTCCATCCTTATAGGAAGCATCTATCGTTAAAGCTTTATCATAACATGAGAAGCCTTCTTTGTAGTTTTCCTGTTTTATGAATTCATCTCCCTGTTTCTTTAAAGCTTCTTTTTTTCCGTTCAGTCCATCCTTATAGGAACTATCTATTTTTAAAGCTTCATCATAACATGAAATACCTTCTTTATAGTTCCCATTTTTTACGAACTCATCTCCGTATTTCTTTAAAGCTTCTTTTTTTAGGTTTAAAGCTTCACTGTAATTTTTATCAATATTTAAAGAAGAGTTATAACAACTTATGGCATCTTTATAATTTCCCTGGCTGAAATATTCATCTCCCTGTTTTTTTAAAGCTTCTTTTTTTGCATTCAGAGCCTGAGACCAGTCAGGTGCTATGTCCAGAGCTTTATTGAAATACTGAATGGCATTTTCATAATCATTCTGTTCCATTAAATGTTTACCTGTTTCATAGTATTTTGCTACAGGACTTCTTTGCAACCAGAGGATTACTCCTACAGCTGCAATCAGTATGAGAAAAATCAATATAAATTTCTTTTTTAAAACACCTGGTTTCTTTAAAGGTTTTTCTGATTTTTCATTTACTTCTGGTAAATCATCAGATGATGTCTTACCTTTAGAAGAAAATTTCTCTTTTCTGGAATAGAGGAGTTTCTGAAGAACTGCCTTCATCTCTTCTGCATTTTTGTAGCGGTTAACTGCTTCCATTTCAAGGGATTTCATTACAATTTCTTCCACTTCTTTCGAAACAGAAGGATTAAGAGTTTTTACCGGCTCAAAACTGAATGGTGCTTCCGGTTTCTGGCCTGTTAAAAGACAGTGCATTGTTGCTCCCAGCGAGTAAAGGTCTGTACGCAGTTCAGGCTTTCCCTGAAATAATTCCATAGGAGCATAGGCATAGGTTCCTGCAGTGGTTTTTGTAGAATCACTGTCAGGATTTATAGTTCTTGCAAGACCGAAATCTATAAGAACAAGCCTGTTATCGGAATCTTTAAGCATAATATTTGCCGGTTTCAAATCCCTGTATATTATGGGAGGTGACTGATTGTGGAGATATTCCAGTATATCGAGTATCTGAATTGCCCAGTCAATTACAGTATCCTCGGGAATAGCTTTCCCTTCATAGCTTTCCAGGACTGTTTTCAGATCCTTGCCTTCTACATAGTCCATTACAAGGTAATAGCGGCCTTTTTCTACAAAATAATCCTTTACCCTTGGAAGTCCTCCATGTTTTAAGTTATGAAGAATATTTGCTTCTTTTTTAAACCTGTCTACATAATAATTCTGCTGGTCTTTGTCATAGGTAAGGCTCAGCATTTCTTTTACGGCACATGGTGTTTTTTCAAACCTGTTATCCAGTCCTTTGTAAACAGAACCCATGCCCCCTCTTTTTATGAGTTTTATTATTTCATAGCGCCTGTCGAGAAGAGAGCCTGTTCTGAGATTATCTGTAGTAAGACTGATTTCTCCACCGCAGATATTACATAGATCTCCTGTAGCATTATGTTCCTGTCCGCATCTTATACAGTTTGACACTTTATCACCTTAATCGTGACGCGTGACGCGTGACGCGTGACGCGTAAATGGTTGACTATAGTTTTCTGTAAATAATTATAGTTCCTGTGGAGTCTGAATGCAATAGTGAAATTTTTATATCAGTCATCAGTCAATTTTTATGGTATAATATATATTATTTGTAAATTTTTACAGGAATTTATGAATGTTTTATAGAAGAAATAATTATTATAAGACGATTACAGTTTATTTTCTTCGAGAATTGTAATACCGATTATACCTTTATCTTACCTCGCGTCACGCGTCACGCGTCACGCGTCACGCGTCACGCGTCACGAACATAAAAACAGGAGAGAGTCCTAAAATGAAAAATTTAAAAGAATTTTATTATCCTCTATCACTTGAAGAAACACTGGAGATACTTTCGGAAAATGAAAATTCTCCCCTTGTAAATGTTCCTGTGGCTGGATCTACTGCTATTGTTTTTTCTAAAAATCCGAAGATTAAAGGATTAATAGATATTAACAGACTCGGTCTTGATTATATAAAAAAAGATAATGATACAATAAAAATCGGTGCTGCTGCTATTGCTCAAAAAATCTATCAATCTGAATTAATAAAATCTCTTGCGAGAGGGCTTCTCAGCAGTGCTGCAGGGGCTATAGGTTCAAGATTAATCAGAAATTCCTGTACTATTGGAGGAAATATTGCAGGTCTTCGTATATGGTCTGATTTTCCTGTAGCTTTACTTGCACTTGACGGACACATCATGGTTAAAAGTAAGGAAGGGGAAAGACTTATTTCTGCTGAAGATTTTTTTGCAAAAAAACCTTCTAAAATTCTTAAATCTACAGAACTTGTAACAGAGATAATCATATCCGTTCCTCCGGCAAATTCGACTGGCTCTTTTATAAAATTTTCAAGGACAAAATTTGATTATTCTCTCATGAATACAGGAGCCTGTCTTGAAATAGACAGAGGCAAAATATTGAAGGCACGAATAGCTGTAAGTGCTGTTACAATGTTACCTGTAAGATTGAAATCCATAGAAAACTTTATAGAAGGAAAAATTTTGACAGAAGATCTGTTAGAAGAGATTTCTAAAAAGGTGAAAGAAGAGATAATCCCTGTAAATACCTATAAAGTAAGCAGTGAATACAGAAAACATCTTGCAGGAGTTCTTGTAAAAAGAGTTTTAGAAGAGTGTTTTACGCTGGTATGTAAACAACCATAATAGGGGTTATTTTTAGCACTGCAGAAACTCATTATCATCCTCGCGTCACGCGTCACGCGTCACGCGTCACGATCCAAAAAGGAAGTGTGAAAAATGCTTTTAAATCTTACTATAAACGGTGAAAAGAAAAATTTTGACATATCTCCGAAAGATACACTGTTAGATGTCCTCAGAAGAGAAGGTTACCATGAAGTAAAAAAAGGCTGCAAAACAGGGAACTGCGGTACATGTACTGTTATTCTGGACGGTCTGGCTGTTGCTTCATGCACAAAACTTGCAGGCCTTGCAGAAGGAAAAGAAGTAATAACAGTATCAGGCATAGGAAGTCAGTCTAAGCCCCATCCTCTTCAGGAAGCCTTTGTAGAGGAAGGTGCTGTTCAGTGCGGTTACTGTATTCCCGGCATGATACTTTCTGCCAAAAACCTGCTGGACACAAATAAAGATCCTTCTGAAGATGAAATAAAAGAAGCCCTTGATGGAAATTTCTGCAGATGCACAGGTTATGTAAATCAGATAAAAGCAGTTAAACTGGCAGGCAGAATGATGAGAGGTGAGTATTCATAATGATAGAAACAAAGATAGTAGGGAAAAGTATAAGAAAAGTAGATGGTCTCTCCCACAGTACAGGAAGGTCCCTCTTTACAGATGATATATATCTGTCAGGTATGCTCCATGGTAAAATACTTTCAAGTCCTCACAGTCATGCAAGAATAAAACATATAGATACTTCAAAAGCATTTTCTCTTGAAGGGGTAAGAGAAGTTCTTACATACAGCAATGTGCCACATATAGCCTATACAACAGCAGGACAGGGATATCCCGAACCTTCTCCCTATGATACATTTATACTGGATAATAAGGTTCGCTTTGCAGGAGACAGGGTTGCTGCAGTGGCAGCAGACACAGAGGAAATTGCAGAGAAAGCTTTATCTCTCATAGAAGTGGAATATGAAATACTTCCTGCCATATATGATGTAAGAGAAGCTTCTAAAGATGGAGCAGTAGTAATTCATGACGAACCGGAAGCACATGTAATATTACCTCTTGTTTATGAACCGAAGAAAAACTTTGTGGCACAGGTAGATTTTAAACTTGGTGATATAACAGAAGGTTTTAAAGAAGCTGACTTTATAATAGAAAAAACCTATTATGCCCACAGGGCGCAGCACTGTGCCACAGAACTTCATATTGCCATTACTTATCTGGATGAAAAAGACAGACTTGTCGTAAGAACCAGCACACAGGTTCCCTTTCATGTGAGAAGAATTCTGGCACACTGTCTGGGAATACCTGTGAGGAAAATAAGAGTCTTAAAACCCAGGGTAGGAGGTGCTTTCGGAGGAAAACAGGAAGTAATAACGGAAGATATATGTGCACTTCTTACTCTCAGAACAGGAAAACCTGTAAGAATTCAGTATTCCAGAGAAGAAGTTTTTGTTATGGCAAGAACAAGACATCCCCATTATAATTACCTGAAAACAGGTGTGAAAAAAGATGGCACTATAACTGCTATTGATATGAAAATTATAAGTGATACAGGAGCATATGGAGGCCATGCTCTTACTGTAATGTCAAATGCGGGAAGTAAAGTCCTTCCTATTTATAATAAATGTGAACACATAAATTTTGACGGCAGGGCCTATTACACAAACCTTCCCGTAGCGGGAGCATACAGAGGTTACGGTGCTACCCAGGGAGCCATGGCAATGGAAATACAGATGGATGAAATGGCCTGTGCTATAGGAATGGATCCTGTAGAATTTCGAAAGAAAAATCTTATAAAATCAGGTGAAACTTCTCCAGTATTCAGAGCTCTCGGTGAAGGAGGCGAAGGGGTTGACCAGACCATAAGAAGCTGCGGTATTTTTGAATGTATGGAAGTGGGAGCAAAAGAAATCGGCTGGTATGAAAAGAAAGATATTCATGACACAGATAAGGCTCATATAAAAAGAGGTGTTGGAATGGTCTGCCTTATGCAGGGTTCAAGCATACCGAAGATCGATATGGGATCTGCCAGTATGAAAATGAATGATGACGGTTCCTTTAATCTTCTGGCAGGTGCTACAGATGTCGGTACAGGCAGTGATACAGTCCTGTCTCAGATTGCAGCAGAAGTTCTGTCTGTAACAGTAGATGATATTATAATCTATTCTTCCGATACTGATATAACTCCTTTCGATGTAGGAGCCTATGCTTCAAGCACTACCTATCTTTCAGGAGAAGCAGTGAGAAAAACTGCAGAAGCTGTGAAAGAACAGATCCTGTCTGTGGCAGGAAAAATGCTGAAAGAAGATATTAAAGATCTTATCTGCAGAGATAAGAAGGTTATATCTTTAAAGACAGGTAAAGAAGTAGTCTATTCTACAATTGCTCTTCAGTCACTTTATATAAGCGATCAATTTCAGATAGGCCATATGGCCTCACATGTAGCACAGGAATCACCACCTCCTTTTTCAGCCCATTTTGCAGAAGTAGAGGTTGATACTGATACAGGTTATGTGAGAGTCGTGAAATATGTTGCTGCAGTTGACTGCGGCACTGCTGTCAATCCGCCCCTTGCCCATGGCCAGACTGCAGGAGGAGTCCTTAACGGTATAAGCTATGCACTTACAGAGGAATATAATTTTGATAAATCAGGAAAAATGTTAAATTCAAACCTGGGGGATTATAAGGTTTTTTCTATGGCAGATCTTCCGAAAATAGTTACAATCCTTGTTCCTACCTGTGAACCTACCGGCCCGTACGGAGCAAAAAGTGTTTCCGAAATCCCAATGAACGGCCCCATGCCTGCCATATCAAATGCAATTTATAATGCCACAGGTGTAAGGCTTACCGAAGGGCCTTTTACTCCTGAGAAGGTTTTAAAAGCTCTTGGAAAGATTTAATACGCATCACGCATTACGCATTACGATTCTCATATAAATAATAGCCAGTAGATTATAATAATATATATGAATAATAATTTCTACCGGCTATTTTACAAAATTAGAAATTTTTCGCTTTTTCCTTTGTCTTCTCTATGAGAGATGCCACTTTTTTTTCTGCTGCCTCTGGGCCTGCCATAAGGGTTGGTTCAACAAGTATGGCACTCATATCGGTAAATCCCATGAAAGCAAAGATAGTTTTTAAATAAGATGTTTGATGGTCAAAAGCTACAGCAGGAGTTCCTTCCGGATATTCACCGCCGCGGGCAAGGACAAAGAGAACTGGTTTGCCTGTGACAAGTCCTGTATAACCTTTTTCAGGATCGTAGGAGAAGGTTAATCCCGGCTGTGTGATAATATCTATATATTGTTTAAGCCTGTAGGGAATACTAAAATTCCACATAGGAGCAGACAAAACAAACTTATCTGCTGACTTGAACTGTTCAATAGTTTGAACAACCTTATTCCATGCAAGTTTTTCTTCTTCACTGTGAGGCTGGCCGGCCATAATCTTGTATTTCCCTGATGAAGCAGTCAAATCAAAAGCCGGGAGGTCTGTTTTCCAGAGATCCAGAGTTTCCAACGTATCGCCCGGATTTGCTTCTTTATATGCATCAAGAAATACTTTTGCCATACTGTTTGAGTAGGAACGTTCTTCCCTGGGACTTGCTTTAATATAAAGTACTTTAGCCATAAAAATTCCTCCTTTAATAAAATTAACGTGACGCGTCACGCGTAAAGCGTAACGCGAGGAATAGACTATGGAAACTATATAATATTTCTAAAAAATAAGTTCAAAATCCTTCTTTCTGGATTGTGTTTTTTTATGACATGTAGATTTACTCTATAAGGAGTGAATAGTGAATAGTGAATAGTAAGTAATGTCATTTTTAAATGCAATCAAAATTGCCAGTAATTCATATATATGTTATAATTTTATTCTTCCAACATGATAGCTCGCTTCATGATCCTCGCGTCACGCGTCACGCGTCACGCGTCACGAATCGGTTGTCTGCCCGGGACCAAGTAACTGTAGGAAGAAGGTAATTATCCTGGATATAAGAGAAATATTTCATAATGTTTTCATGCATGCAGGTATTTCTATGATTCTCATAGATAAAAATGGTTATTTACTCGATGCAAATCTTATTGCACAGAAAACTATGGGGTATAGCAAAGAAGACATACAGAAGAAACATTTCTCCAATTTTATTTATCCTGAAGATTTACCTGACAGTTTAATATGGCTTGAAAAAATTGTTTCACAAAAAATTACCTGTACACCTCCTCTGGAGAAACGTTATATTAAAAAAGACGGAACATTTATCTGGGGGCGAAGTGTTTATTCGGCCATAAATGATTCAGAAGGTCATTTTCAACTGGCTGTAAGTGTAGTAGAAAATATTACTGAAAAAAAACATGCTGAAGAGGAAATACAGGGAACAAAAGATTTTCTGGATAAAATTATTAATTATATTGCTGACCCTATATTTGTAAAAGACAGGCATCACAGGTGGATAGTGATAAATGATGCCTACTGTACACTTGTAGGACGCAGCCGTGAAGAGTTAACAGGCAAATCCGATTATGATTTTTTTGCAAAAGCCGAGTCAGATGTATTCTGGGAAAAAGATGAGCTTGTTTTAAATACAAAAGAGGAAAATTATAATGAAGAAGATTTTACTGATGCCTCTGGAGTCTATCATCTTATAGCTACCAAAAAAACCTGTTATACAGATAAAAAAGGACAGGATTTTATAGTTGGAATTATAAGGGATATTACAGAAAGTAAAAAAGAAGAAGAAGAACTTCTCAGGATAGAAAAGCTTGAATCCCTCGGTATTCTTGCAGGAGGTATTGCCCATGATTTTAATAATATATTGACTGCCATACTGGGTAATATTTCTCTGGCAGAAATGATGCTCCATAGTGATGAAAAGGAATCTATCGGGGAAGTGCTTGACATGGCACAGCAGGCATCTTTTCATGCCAGAGATTTAACCAGGCAGTTACTTACTTTTTCAAGAGGCGGAGCACCTGTAAAAAAGACCGGTTCAATTGCTAATTTATTAAAAGAAACAACCAGTTTTTCTCTTCAGGGTTCGAATGTGAGATGTGAATTCACTCTTCCCGATAATCTTTGCACAGTTGAAATGGATGAAGAGCAGATAAGCCAGGTAGTGCAAAATCTGGTTATGAATGCAGATCAGTCCATGCCTGATGGCGGCATAATCAAAATATTTGCAGAAAATGTAATTATGAAAAGAGAAAATGAACTGTTACTCAGCCCCGGTAATTATGTAAAGATTTCCATAAAGGATCATGGCTGCGGTATAGCTAAAGAATATCTGACAAAGATCTTTGATCCCTATTTTACTACAAAACAAAAAGGAAGCGGACTCGGACTTGCAACCACTTATTCTATAATAAAACGCCATCATGGACATATTACGGTAGAATCCAGAATCGGAGAAGGAACAATTGTTACATTCTTTCTTCCTGCTTCTGAAAAGGGCTTTGAACTGGAAGAGATTAAACATCATTTAAAAACTCATGGGAAGATTCTTGTAATGGATGATGATGAAATGATAAGACGTCTCATGCCTTTACTGTTACCGAGACTGGGATATGAAGTTCAACTGGCAGTAGATGGAATTGAAGCAATTGATTTATATGAAAAAGCCAGATCTTCCGGTAAACCCTTTGATCTGGTAATAATGGACTTAACCATTCCCGGTGGAATGGGCGGAAAGGAAACGATAGAGAAACTCCTTGTCCTGGATCCGTCCATAAAAGCCATTGTGTCGAGCGGCTATTCCAATGACCCGGTAATGGCCAATTACAGACATTATGGTTTTAAATCAGTTATTACAAAACCTTATAATATAAATAATCTCGGTGATATATTATATAAGGTTTTACTCAGTGAGGAAGAATAATGTTACAACCGTCCATCCCGTCACGCATTACGCACACTGTCATTAAGTTAAGGATTTTTGTCATTCCCGCGTACGCGCATGTGCGTCAACTTAAGAGTTATTTCTTAATTCCA
>Ga0351876_1102_pt1 | contig 22632 bp, 16 predicted proteins | sample BONcelFGM3001C15_FD_206774 | JGI IMG/M metagenome (GOLD analysis project Ga0351876, IMG submission 206774) | Enriched cells from coal bed in the Powder River Basin, Montana, United States - BONCAT cells FGM rep3 HSBNCT.FGM.300.1.C15 ...
GATATTAATAATATTGTTAGTAACTTTGTTGTTTATATTTAAGATATTTTATTAACTTATTAATTTAAGGATTTTGAAAATGGTAGAATCAATTTCTATAATATTGGCTATGATGCCTTCGGGTGGTGGAGAAGGTGGCTCTGGTTCACTTATCTCAACTTTAATTATGTTTGGTGCAGTAATATTAATTATGTATTTTTTAATGATACGCCCACAACAAAAGAGACAAAAAGAACATAAATCTATGCTTGAGAGCATTAAAAAAGGAGATAAAGTTATCACAACAGCAGGTATGCATGGTACAGTTGTGGATATAGACGGAAGTAGTTTTGTAATTCAGGTTGCTGATAATGTAAAAATTACTTTTGAAAAGCACGCAATTGCATCCAAAAAATAGCATTGCCATAGCATTTATTTGATTAAAAGGAATTATGATGAATACGATTGATGAGGCACTGAGAGACTTAGTCTCCGGCAAGATGATTATTGTTATGGACGATGAAGACCGTGAGAACGAAGGTGATTTATTTGCGGCGGGCGAGTTATGTACTCCCGAAATAATTAATTTCATGTCAACACATGCAAAGGGCTTGATTTGTGTTGCCATAACTGAAGAAAGAGCAGAAGAGTTACAATTACAGAGAATGGTTGACCACAGTTCAGCCGTTCACGGTACTAATTTTACAGTTTCTGTTGATTATGTACATGGTACTTCAACAGGTATTTCTGCATTCGACAGAGCCGCAACGGTCAGAGCTTTGTCCAATCAAATTACCAAACCGGAAGATTTGGGCAGACCGGGACATATTTTCCCTCTGATTGCAGTCAAAGAAGGAGTATTAAGACGTGCAGGTCATACTGAAGCAACTGTTGACATTATGCGGCTTGCAGGGCTAAAACCCGTCGGAGTGCTTTGCGAAATAATCAATGAAGACGGTACAATGGCAAGAAAAGCGGATTTGTTGAAATTCAGCAAAAAACATAAATTGAAGATTATAACTGTAAAGGATTTAATTGCTTACAGATTAAAATCCGAATGTCATGTTCAATGCAAAGCAATTGCCAAAATGCCTTCTGAATATGGTGGGGAATGGACTTTAAAGGTATATGCAAATATTCACGATGGTAAAGAACATGTTGCAATTATTATGGGCGAATGGGATGAAAATGAATCTGTCTTGGTTCGTGTTCATTCGGAATGCCTTACAGGCGACGTATTCGGTTCTTTGCGTTGCGATTGCGGTCCTCAGCTCCATAAAGCAATGGATATAATTGCCAAAGCAGGAAAAGGGGTTTTGCTATATATGAGGCAAGAGGGCAGAGGTATAGGATTAATAAACAAAGTAAGAGCTTATGCTTTGCAGGAAAATGGATTCGATACCGTTGAAGCAAACGAAGAATTGGGATTTCCTCCCGACCCGAGAGATTATGGTATTGGTGCACAGATTTTAGTTGATTTGGGTGTTAGAAATATGAAACTCATTACCAACAATCCCACCAAAAGAGTTGGGCTTGAAAGCTATGGATTAACTATTACTGACCTGGTTCATTTGGAAATTGCACCCAATAATATTAATAAGGATTATTTAATGACAAAAAAAGTTAAGATGGGACACTTGCTTCATCTATAATTATTTATTTATTTAGAATTGGAACTGGTAAAGCCGTTATTTTTTTTAATGGCTTTATTTTTTATAAAAAAACTTTTACGGAGTTATTATGTCGGCAGATATAGTTTATATTACAAAAGAAAGAGCTAAAGAAATTGAAGAAGAAATTTTTACTTTAAGAACTAAAGAAAGAAAAAAAATTGCTCAAAAGATTGCAGATGCTCGTTCTCACGGTGATTTATCCGAGAACGCCGAGTATGATGCCGCAAAAGAAGAGCAAGGTTTGCTTGAGTTAAAAATTTCCAAACTGGAAACAATTCTTTCTCATGCCCAAATCATTGAACCGAATGAAATGCCCAACGATAAAGTTTACATTTTGTCTCAAGTTAAACTTGTAAACAAGATGAACAATCTTAAGGTTGATTTTACTATGGTTAGTGATTCTGAAGCAGACTTCCCAAACAGGAAATTATCCGTTTCTTCTCCCTTGGGTCAAGCACTTATGGGCAGAGTCATTGGCGATATAGTTGAGGTAAATGCACCGGTCGGAAAAATCAAATATGAAATTTTGGATATAACAAGATAAGAAAATTTCTAAGACATTATATTCAAGAGGCAGTGATTAATTTTCATCTTTATGTTTTCGTTCCTGCTTTTTCCAAGCTGAAGAACTTAAATATAAGCCCATTAATATAAACAGAATAAAAGATGAAATAAATCTAATGTGATTATTTTTATCAGTTATATAATTGATGACACTAAAGTTTTCAGAAGTGTACATATTAGATAAAAGCAGAGTTAAATGATAAGCTATAAACAATAGAAGCCCATATATAACAATTCCATAGAAGAAAATATATTTATTTTTTCCAAAGCGTTGCATGTATTCCCATCTGCTCTCGCTTATCGGTTGTTTCATTTGCTTTTCTGATTCATTCATATAAGTGGTTTATCTTTTTGTAATATTAATAGTTCTTTTGTTGCTGTCGTCTTCGGCAAGAGTGATTGCAATTCTATAAACTTGGTCTGAATAATATGAAGAAGCTTTTTCAGCCCATTCAATTAACTTAATGCTTTGAGCATCCTCAAGACATTCCGAAAGTCCTATTTCGACAAGTTCCTTTTCAGTTTTTATCCTGTATAAATCCAAATGATAAATAACAAGAACTGCGTCTTCATTTGTGGCGAAATATTGATTTATAATAGTAAAAGTAGGACTTGTAACTAATTCTTCGACTCCGAAGTAATCACAAATTCCTTTAATAAATTCAGTCTTTCCGGCACCTAAATCACCGGTAAAAAGAACTATGTCTCCGGCAACTAATACCTCTGCAAAGATATTTCCTTGCTCAAAAGTTTCTTTTTCACTATTTGTTATTATTATTTTGTCTAATTCCATTACACAATATACAAAAAAACTTTTTCTGATAATAATAAAAAATGAATCAATATGATAGCGGTTCAAAGGATTAAAGCGCATCAAATCAAATTATTTGGCTGAATATATTGATATATTATTTAAATTTATCGGATTTTTATCATAATTCCATTTTCAGGTTTAGAATAATTCTCACTAATTATTTGAAGTATATAAAAATAAGAACCATTGGGAATAGTATTGTTGTAGTCATCCAAACCATCCCAGTGAATATTGTTTTCACCTATATTTAAAGGTCTTTCGATGGATTTTATCATTTTGCCTGATAAATCAAATATCTTTAAATTTGCCAAACCTGAATTATCTGGTGCATTATAATCAAATGAAATTATTGTGTTATCATTAAATGGATTAGGATGAACCTGATTGTTGACGATGAAGGAGTTAATCGTTGTATAAATATGATATTCAACAGTATCCCTGTTACCGGCGGCATCTGAAAAATATACTTCTAATCTGTTGTCAAACTCTGTTAAAGTGTCAGGTCTGAAAATTAGTTTTGCTTTAAGTGTATCAAGATTTATAATTGAGATATTATAATCAAAAGTATTATCTTTATTTTGAAGCTTGCTATTAATCCTTATTTTAAAAGGTTCTTCTGTGATTGGTTCAAGTGAATTGTCAAATAGTGTGATTTCAAATAATGGTGATAATGATACATAAGAACTATCTTGCAATATATTGCCATCCGATTTCACTATTACTGTCGGTTTTATTCTGTCCCTAAGAATATGAAGAATTGATTCGAATTTATTATTAAATGAATATATTTCTCTGTATTTAGTATTGATAACTGATTCAATTTTATTTATATCATCTAATTTTAAAGAAGAAAATTTAAGTTCGGCTCTTATAGTGGAATCAGATTTTAAAAAATTTATTGAATCCGAATATTTCAATTCCGAACCTGAAATCAAATTAATATCTGCATTATAATCAAATAATTTTGCATCAACTCTCTGTGATATATTTTCGATTTCAAATAATATATTTACTGTGTCTCCACGCGTTAAACTGTCTTTTTTAAGCTGAGAGCTAATATTATTTAAAGCTAATTCGGGTAGTGGTATATATCTAAGATTTAACGATTTTAAACTTATGTCATCAACTTCGTTTTTTCTTTCGTAATCTAAACGGATTCTCATATTGGACAAATTTCTGAATTGGTCTTCAAGGTCAATATAGTTTATATTATTAAAAGTTTTCGTTGTTCCAATTTGGTCTTCGGGATTATTTGCTAAAATACTGATAGTTGAACTTACCTGAGAATCATTATCCTGTATAATTTCTAAATCAATCCATTTCTGTGATACATTTATTACAGGAAAAGTAACTGAACCATTTTTTGGATAAAAACTTAAACTGTCAGAATAACTTATTATGTTCCCATGAAAGTCAATCTTCTCAATTGGTTTTACTCTATCGGTTTCTTTTCTTCCGCAAAATAAATATGATACATACAAAACATCGGTTGTATCAGGAATTTGCCAAACCACTTCTGCTCCGTAATCCGAGAGTGTTTCCTTAAAAGAGTTGAAACCACCAATTGCATCAGGGTCAATTTGACTGATTTTATAAAACATTCTCCACGCACTTCCACAAGTCGCCAAAATTATCCAGTCTCCTTTTTGGACAGTATCTCGTAAATATTTAATTACATCAACAGTACTATTATCGCCTTCCCAAGTATAAAAGTGCCTTGTTGAAATATGCTTTCCGTCCTCACCTGATAAACGTACAAGATTTATTCCAACAGGTGCTATCGAAACGTCAGGAGTTTGCACATATATCAAATCATTATATATGATTTCTGCGAATCTGTTCACCTCCTGATTGCCTCTTGCAGATACAACTGAAAAAGGAATTTTGTTTACGTCGAAATTTATTTCCTTTTCATTATGAGAATTATCAAATTTTAAATTATCAAATTTTGCATTTTGCAAAAAATATGAATTTATGGATGCATTGATAGTGTCAATAGATTTTCCACTAATACTAAATGGAATTCTCAGCAATTGACTTGATTCACTGTTTAATGTATCATTTATTCTTCCATACAGATAATAATTTTTTTCTTTATCCAAAATAATATTTGGATTCCATTCTAAATAGTTATTTTTGATAATTATCTCATTTGATTTTGAATCAATCAATGTTATTTCATTAGTATCTGTCTTTTCCGAAATATAGAATTGATAAGCAATATCTTCTTGAAATTTGGGATTGATAAACCTGAAACGGTTGTTAGATTTTTTAACATTCCAATAAGGAAATGGGTCTAAGGGTAACAATTCATCTTTGAAAACTTCAAAATTATTGGTATAATCCAAATAGAATGTATCATTTGTTGAAATATATATTGAGATTTGATGGTTACCTGCACGATTGTAAACAATAAAATCAGTTACTTCAAAATATTCTTTCAAACATACTTCATCATAGTTCATTCTAAAAGTATCCAATTCATTTTCATAACTATGAATAATCAATAACTCGACTCCATTCCTTTCGCAAAATCCATTGTTATATAGCCAACCGGTCAGTATAATGCTTGAATCTTTTTCAGTAATTACATTATTACCGGAGATATTGCTGATTTTGGTCTCATCTTTGAAAATGAATAAATCCGGTTCTGAGGAAACCCTTACTCTTGTCATAGGGTCACCCAATAATACATATTGTTTTGCAAATGCTACTGATTGCTTATCGTCATCGAGAATCGGAATTTTTGCATTATTTAAAATCTCACCAATTGTTCTTTGCTTAGAACCAACTTTTGTCATAATATTTAACATTTCCGACAGAATAACGCTCCCGGGCAAAACTAATCCCAGATTCGTTGACCCTCCGGCTCCAATGAATCCTCTGTCCTTAATTACGAAATACTCTTCATCTCTTGAAGTACCTTCCGGCTCTGCGAAAGCGGCTGTGTTACAGGATATTGTTGTAAAAAATGAATATTTTCCATAATTATTTAATTTATCGGCATGCCATCCATCCATATCAAAGACCTGAGGTGAACCGTGCCCTAAAAAATTAACCCAAACGGCTCCTTTGTCTATGCTTGAAATGATTGAATTAGCTTCTGTTTCTTTTGCATCTGCCGACTTAGCTATAAACACTGTATCACCGGCAAATTCGGTATTAACCCAAGAATCAAGAAGACTTATTAACATATTATCCTTGAAATTTTCTCCTTCGCCATTTATCGGATTACCACCTGTTAAACTCAAAAATCGTTTCATCCAAGGATGTTTGGGTGATTTGTCATAATCTTTTAATTTGATAATTATATGTGATAGCTGTACGCTATCGGTTACAGGTATTCTACCCAAGAATACATCATGTAGCACATCGTCAGAACTATCCAGACAAGCATACCAATGATCACTTACGGGCCATCCATAAGTGGGAATATAGTCTATATTGGGTGATTTCTTTAGTTTATTTCGTGCATCCCAATTGCCATCTCCAATTAAAACAATAAACTTTATTTTTGGTGATTCCCAATTATTATAAATATATTTTAAAAATTCTTTTATAGCATGCGGTGATTTATTTCCATAATAAAATTCTTTGTATATATCTTCTACATCAATAACTTGAGTATTTATGCCCTGGCTTTGCCTGTAATTAGCTAATTCATTCGCTCCGGTTTTAAAATCAGAGTGAGTAATGATTACAGCATCTGCTTGAACAGGCACTCTCAGATTTGTTTTTCTAACTTTAAACAATTTGGCTTTTTCTGCAGATTCCAAGTCGGAAGAAATAAAATTATAATTCCTTTCTTTAGGCAATAATATTTCGGTGTTGAATGATTTACCCCACTCAACAGTATTGTTAAATTCAATATTTGCAAAAGAGTTGATTTTTAAATCTTCAACAGTAATATTTAAATCTGATTTTCTTCCGGACATAATCCATGAATTACCTACAATAATATTATCTAACTTTTTTGCACCTAATTCAATTAATTTGTTTTTCAAATTAGTATTGATTTGAAAAGAAGCATTATAAGCAAAAACAAAATAGTCGTTTGCTTTGATTGTATTAATAAAATCAATCGTTGATGAATTATCGCCGAATGTTTTATAAATCATTTGATTATCATTAAAAACAACTATATGAAAAGCATTTTTTGTACTATAAATAGAAGTATCGCTTGTACTTAGTGAAAAAATTGGGAAATTCGATGCTTTTATTCCAGAAGCTATCGAAATACTATGTTTAGCTTCTTTCTGGAGTGAAAAATTATTAAGTCTGTCTATTAATACTATTTTTTTTGATTTGTATCCACTAATATCCAACTTAGAATCTTTATCAAGATGATCTATAATAAATGATAATTGCCCATTTTGAGCTACTGCTCTTGTGCCGGCTGAAACTTCAAAGAAATCCAATCCAATATCATTCGGTCTAAGTATATCATTATTAATATATTGGTTCAAAAGAACCAAAGTAATTTTATTTAATCCGAAACAAAGTTTTTCGGATGGAACAGGAATATTATAATGAGCTATTTTTCCTGTGTCGAGGGACAATTTTTGTATAGTATCATTATTAACTAATAACAAGAAATTATGATTAGTCATAAATGCCTTGTTGAATACTATGCTTTCAATATTTAATCCTAAGATAAAATTTTGAGGATTAACTACATTCAAATAGTAATCGAATTTAGACGCTCCGTCATTGGTCAATTTTTTCCAAAGCCACTTTTCGCGTGGGATATTTTCAATATCCCATTGCATGGCAAAATCACCCCAAAAGTAAACCGAATCATATTCAATATGTTCATTAATTTTTATCGTTTCTATTATTGATTCCGCTGTTTCGATGGTCGGCAGTTCCGAATATCTCAATCCTTCAAAACTGTCATCATAATAAAGGAAAAATGAATTTTTATCCGTGTAATTATCAAACCAGGTAGTATCACCAACGGCTCTTTTGCCTTCAAAAAATAATATTAAGTCATTATCAATCAACCTTTTATTGTCAATAACCGAAAAATACTGTTCAGTTCCTTTATGGATTAAATGCAGGTATTTGACTTCTTTATTTAATAATGATGGGTTATGATTTATAATATCATTGCCCAATATTTTTGCAATTCCGTCTTTTGTAGTTGTAATTTTAATGTATTCCTTGCTACTATCATACCAACTATTGCTATTGATTTTTGCTGATTTACTTTTATCTGTTGTGTTTAAAAATGAATTTAAATATGGTTTGTTAATAATATCAGAGAAGAACTCTTCCTCAATTTTGCTATTTTGAATTATAGGATAAGTACTATTAAATTTAATAGTTAAATCCAAATTATCAATCACTGATAATTGATTAATATGATTATAACTGAAAGGTTGAATTATTAAATATCCAATTTGGTTCTTTCTCATAATTCCAATTTTTTCAATTTTAATTGCATCGGAAAAGGAAGAATCTAATTTGATAGTAAATTGACTTAATTTATTTCTTTCGATTTTATTTATCTTCAATTCATAATTATCATCGGGTAGTGCTATTTTAATTTTTATGTTATCGAGCAAAATCCCATTACTATTCTTTGGATATGAATAAATACTATGGTTGATTTTACAATAATCAAAACCGTAACCATTCGTAATTTCAACGTACTTAGATAAATTATTAATTGTTATATTGATTTGATTATTATCAATTTTATATTGGATAAAATCAGCAATAAGCAAGTATGGTAAAAAAAATACCGCTGAAAATAAAATTAACTTTTTCATTTTTCCTTTTCAATTATTTCAAAAAAGTAAATATCTTCAGCCCCTATATTTTCCTTCAATTACTTAAAAATTTAATAATATTGACTACTAAATTAGCAAAAAATTTTATAATTTCCATCATATTATCATTTTAATTATAAAATCAATATCAATACTGTCCGGTTTAAAATTTAATTGCCTTCATAACCATCATAAATAACAATAAAATACGAAATCAATTATTTATTTTCTCCGGTTCCACCTGAAGCATAATAATATTAATTTGCTGATTTTCCTGCTCTGTTTGTAAAAATGTGATTTATCTTCGGTTCAATCCATAAAACTATTGGAACTAACATCAATGATACTATCAGGTCAATTACATAATGATAACGAAGATAAACTGTTCCAAAGATTAAACTGACGCCGAGAATGAAAATCAACCATCTGAATTTGGATTTGAGTTTGAACGCAACAAAAATGTTAATGCTTGTTATCAATGTATGTCCGCTTGGCATACAATCACGATTGACAATTAATGCTGGGTTTTGTGTTGCATTGATTATGCCTCCTCCGTAATTTATCAAATCTCTGAAAAAATCAGTCAATAATAATCCGGGTAATTGATTGGATAATTCCGAAAATTCATATAAAGTGAATCTCGGACCTATCGCAGGCAAGAAAAAATAAAGTAAATAAGATAAATAAAACGAAAATATCAGTAATCCAATAAAATAACTAAATTGTTTTTTTTCTCTTCTGAAGTGCAGTTCTATTCCTAAAATCAACGGAATTAAAAAATATGACATATAGGAAAATTGCAAATATTCCGTTATTACAGGAAATGAAATTTTGGATAGCAAGTCTGTCGGGTTAGTTCCGAAAATATAATAATCTATTCTGATTAACAAGTTGTCGTAAATATTTGGATTAACAACTTTAATATAAATTTGTACTTGATAATAAACGAAAAAAATTATTGGAACAACCATTATCCTTTTTAACAATAGTAGTTTTTTATTTTCAGGATATTTGTCAGTCAGTTTTACTAACAAAATAATTATCACTCCAAGAATGATATTTTCAGTTAGCAGAAATAAGGATTTTTCGATTTGATTAAAAAATATAATCGCCAAAATCGAATAAATAGTAAGAATACCCAAACTATAATAATCAGTAATCTCAAATTTATTTAAAAAACTATTCTTCATCCCCAATCTTCAATTGCTCCTTAATCCTTCTAATTTCATTCATCATCAAAACAAAATCTTTCACTTCCAATTCTTCAGCTCTTTTAGCAAAATATCTTTCCAATAACTCCGAATTCACTTCACTACTATTAATATTAAAATTAGACAAATAAGTGCTCAAACTATTTTTCAAAACTTTTCTTCTTTGCCCGAAACATGCTTTTACCAAGCCGACAAATTCTTTAAAATCTAAATCATTTACTTCTTTGTCAAATGTTAACTCAATAACGGATGAGGTTACTTTCGGTTTGGGATAAAAACAATGAGGACTAACGTCAAAAAGAATTTTGGACTTGCCAATATAATTTAACACAACCGACAAAATCCCGTAAGTTTTAGTTCCTTTTTTTGAATTTATTCGCTGAGCAACTTCCTTTTGAATCATTAAAATGACTTTGTCAATCAAATTTCGATTTGAAAATACCCAAAAGAAAATATCTGCGGAAATATTATAAGGTATGTTACCGGCAACAATAACTTGCTGACATCCTGCTTGGCTAACTAATTCTTGGAAATTTATTTTTCTGATATCAGAATGAATAATTTCTAAAAAGGGATATTCCGATTCTGAGTATTTTTCCTTCAATAGCTCAATGCTTCTCTCATCTATATCAACGGCAACAAACTTTTTCGGTTTGGTATTTTTTATAAAGTCTGTTAAAGCACCTGTACCAGGTCCAATTTCCAAAACAAAATCATCAGTTGTAGCATTTATAGCATTTGATATTTTATTCAAAATGTTTTTATCAGTCAAAAAATTCTGACCTAATGATTTTTTGGGCTTAATCATAGTTGAGTCTATAGCTTAGATAAATTCTTTAAAAGCTTTTTCGAGAACTATTTGAGATTCTTCTAATGATTGAGATACCACTTTTGTATCTGATAAGATGGACATAAAACTCGTATCACCGTTCCATCTTGGCACAATATGAATATGAACATGCCCTGGCAAACCGGCACCTGCAACTCTACCCTGATTAATTCCAATATTATAACCGTGTGGATTGCTAATCTTATTGATTACTTTGGTAGCTAACTTAACAGTTTTCATCATATCAAGCAATTCATCATTACTAAGTTCTTCAATTTCAGCCACATGCCTCAAAGGAGCGACAAGCAGATGCCCCCCGTTATATGGAAATTTATTCAACATTATGATGCAAAGTTCCTGTCGTGAAACGACGAGCAAATCTTTATCATTATCTGAATTAATAGCATGACAAATAAAGCATGGATTATTATTCGGGTCAGTTGCAGAATCTTTAAAATTTTGAATATATTGCGAACGCCAAGAAGACCAAAGCACTTCCATTACTACCTCGTTATATGATTAGAACTCTATCTAAATATCTCAAAAAAAAAGTGCTTACAAATCACTTTTGCAAGCACTTTATATATTATATCATTAACTTAGAATGCCCATCTGATGTCGCATCCAACCTGTATAACATTAATACTCCAATCTTCGTCTGATTTAACGTTTGTTAAAGCATAGTTATAATATAGAGCCGGTACAATATAAGCTCTTTGGAATAAAATCAGTTCATACTGAACGCCAATTTTAATACCTACCCTTATACCTGCCGCTTTGTCAATTTCACCGTCTTTAAGTATAACAGTTCTGTTGTCAGCACTGTAATTATACTTGTCAACTTTGCTGAATTGAGCAGTCAGCGGTGTTACCAATTGATATTCCTGTTTAACGTTCTTAGTCAAAGGGAATTCAAAGCTTGGTCCGAATGTTACTCCAAGTGGTACTTCTTTGATAAAGTTTTGTTTATACATAACTTCAACAGCAAGTACATTGTAATCAACCTCCAAAGTATGCTTGGTAGTTGATTTGACTATGGATAATCCTGATGAACCGCCAGACGGGTCTTCAACCAAAGATGGGAAATCATCTCCGGGGATATCCATTGAACCCGGGTACATACTGTAAATAACTCGGCCTATTACCGAAGAAATTGATTCTTCGGGTTTTCCAATATGATGCTCATAAGAAAAACCAAAGTAGAAACCTTGACCTGTTCCACCTTCAAAAAATGGACAATACTTGTCATTGGCAAAAGTTGCCAACTTTGGAGCATTATGGGTAATGCTATTATACCCAAATACAGGACCCATATAAATCCTTGTTGTTTTATCCGCCGCACCTAACGGGTCGTCTGCTCCTTCTTGAGCAAACACACTAATTGACATAGTCAGCATTAGCATAGCTATTGCAATTTGTTGTAAACGAATCTTCATAGTTTAAACCTTCTATTACTTATTTATGATAAACATTATATTTTCTACCCCATTTTCTGTCATCGCTGACAACATATAAATCCCACTTGCCATCGGGCTAATTTCAAATATAAGGTAATGTAACCCTTTTTTCAAATTTAAATTTTCATAAAGTGCATTTTTTTTTCCATTTAGGTCAAAAATACTAAGATTTAACCAAGAATCCCGCAATAAATTAATTTTTATACATAATTCTTCAGAAACAGGATTTGGATATAAAAACACTTCAATTTCCTTTTTTTCCATGAATTCAATTTTTCTAATATCGAATTGGCATACTCCTAAAAAAATAGGATTTAAAATTAATTCTCCCGGTGAAAAACAAATATCAGAATTTACATTAATTTCAAGTTTTGTTGTTCTTGTATCACTTAATAAAGCTAAAAATTTTAATTCAAAAAACCATTCACTCGAATCCGAAACAGTAATTTCATCGAAAACTCTGCCGCTTACTTTGGTCATGGACTGAGTTACACCCATATTATATTCTACTGTATCTAAGTTTGTAACTACTTTCAGCGTAGCATTGTTGTTTAGCAAATACATATATCTTGCATCAAGATTAATATCGAAATCAAAACCTACGGGAAGTTCTGAGCGGTGAGGAAAATTGCCGCTAATCGGTAAATATGCTTCATTTCCGATTGTATATTCTATTAATCCGGGATTGTTCACTACAATTGGATAAATTCGCTCTTCTATCAAATAATTCTCTGACAGATAAATAATTGTGTCATTAAAGACTGCTTTAAGCTGAATATAACCCTTTTTATCTGCTTGCGGGTAAATTGTTAGACGGAAGTCTTCAAAGCCCTCAGGAGCGATTAAAAGCGGTATTTCGGGATTAGTTTCCCAATCAGCAACAATATCAGTTGTCAGTAATACTAAAGAATCTAATCTCAAATCAAAATTGCCATTATTTGTAAGACGCAAATTAAATATATTATCATTGCATGGTAAGTACTTAATACCATCTTCAAATGCTATTTCCGGTTTTGTGATATTCAAGGGTTTTGCAAAACCCGAAATAATTACAACTGTGTCGCCTTTATTGTATGAAGGAAAAGCATCATGATTAATAACAAGAAAAATTTCATTATAACCGATTTTTGATGGTTTGAAAGTTACCGGTATTGAAAACATTTTATTTTCTCCAAGAAATTGTTCTTTCATTACTGAAAAATCGGAATTATTAACTGAAAAGCAACTATCATCTCCTTCGGTTCTCTGATAATCGAACCACAATCTTTCATTACCTGAATTAAAAATAATATTAGCAATTGTATCAACAGTTGAATTGATATAAACTGTATCAAAATCTATTCGTATTGGCTCTATAACAGGTATTGTACCTTCACCTTTCATCATAATCAGTACATCGGGATGCAAAGGGGATTCGACGTTAATCTTTGCAATTAAATCTGATTTAATTAGCAAATTTGGTTGATAGGAACTAAAAATTGATAAACTGTCCTTCGGAAGAATCAAGTTATCCAATAATGATATTTCATCACTCACAAAAACGACATCATTAATTTCATAGTCCAAAAATTCGATATTTGCATCACACTCACCAAAATTAAATAAATGGAATGAGGTATCATTAATAGTTCCGACTCTTCTTTTACCCCAGTCAATTTCAACTGATTCTACATAAGGTGCAATTCCGCTACCGGTTAAAGCAATTTCGTTTGGAATGTTTAAATTGTTATTCGCTGAATATAAATTGGCAAAATCCCCAACAGATTCTGGATTAAAATATACTTTCAAAGTAATCGAATCATCAGGATTAATATTCATAGGGAAAATCGAATTCAAATTAATATCAAGAGTATCAATTCTAAATTGATTATCAATTGCAATTTCTTCCAAATGATTAATAACTATTGAAACATTACCCTTATTAAATATTTTTACTTCCCCTTCTGCCGTATCTCCAAGGCAAATATCTCCAAAGTCATATCCAATTACAGTAAGTTCTGGGAACATAACTGAACCGATTATGATTGTGGAATCATATCTTCCGCAATCGAAATAATAATATAATTTTTGTTTTAATTTATTAAAAGAGTTTTTTGGTGCAAAGCAAATCATGTAATCATATCTGTCACCATTGACAAGTATTGTAGGAGTTGCATTAATTTCATTAAAATTTAATCTGTTGTCAAGAGGTTCGGCAAATTTTACTGAATCCAAAATAATTGGTCGGTTCCCACTTGCCAAACACGAAATCCGATAACAAATAGAATCCCCTTTAGCAACTTCACGAAAATCAATAGTATCTCTGGTTCCTAATCCAACTCCGTTGTGGATGTATTCATATTTACCGCCATTGCCGTTTTTATCTCTGTATTCAATGATTAATCTTCCATTTTGAAGATTGTCTATCGGTTTAGCAGTAAAAAAGACTTCATCAACATCATCAAATAATTTCGGATTAATATCACAATGAAAATTATAGCTCCTATCACTCATATATACAAATAACAGACCTGAACTGCTGTCATCAACAATTTCAGATATTGTCCCGGAAATATTTGAGCAATATTCATCAATATTTATTATCGGTGAAATGGTATCACCACTATATGGATTGGAAAGCGAAGACCCTAAAATAACAGAATAAGAATCAGCAAAACCATAACCGTAAGCTATTCCTGAAAAATTCCCTTCATCACAAGTTATGGAATGTTTTCCTTCTGCAACAGGTAATCTTGTCCAACGATGTGTTGAATTGGGGAATTTATTATCCCATATTTTATCATCCATATTCAAAACAAGTTCATTGTCCAGTTTTAAGGTAGAAACAGCACTTTCTTCAACTATAAGCAAAATACCATAACCCTGATATTGATTATAATTACCGGGTTCACCACCAACAGTTTGAAATATCATTTTGGAAATAAACTGTTCCGCCGGAGGCAACAAAACGAGACAAGGGTCATAATAATCATTATCTTCTTCTCCACCGATTCTCATCATATACTGTCCAATTTGTACAGGATGATTTGAAGTCCATTTTGTAGCTTTTTTTACTGAAGGAATTGTTGCATAAGAACCTAATTTATCTAAAAAAATATTATAAGTAGTATCTATTGATTCAATTGTTACCATTGTATTTTCAATAACATTGGTAATTCTGAATAAATCACCACCTTTATGTTGACCATAAGGAATAGAATAAAATTGTCTTGCCCAGGCAGAAGTCGGAGTAAGCATAACAGCCAAATGGTCTTTGCTTTCGTCTCTAAAACCCAAAAATTGTGGTACTGCGGTTCTCATGTGACCGGATATAACCCCTACAGGTTTTGTACTTCTGATTATAGAGCCGGTTAAATCGCCTTGTCCTATTTGAAAATCGTATGATTGAACAAGATAAGTATCGCCTTTATTTAAAGTTACATCAAATGGCACATTCTGGCTTCTTTTGCTGTTAGTCATAGATTTTGGAATGATAGTAACTTTAGTATCATTTTCCGAAGCTATTACCAAAAACTCACTTTTGCGAGGTATTAAATATTCAGGATAAGGATTTGTCTGGTATGTTGAATAGTACTGGTCATTTGGAAAGGACATTGCAACATATTCCATACCCCATTGAGCTATTGGTACGGCAGTAAAGCAATCACTTGTTCTGGCACGACTGTTAAAAGTATAAACAAGTATCGGAACAGTGGATATTATTTCTATTGATTTTTGAACGGCTCTTTCAACTTCGTCAATCTCCAAATCGCTTCTAATATCAATTTTTTGAACAGAATCAGCTTTTATGGAATAATATCTCGGGTTTTCTCCGGGAATATTTACTACAATATCAGCAGGATAGGATGAAACAATTATTATTTGTAATGTTAAAGGGTCTTGGTCATCAATCTCGTTTTGCATAAAACCCAAAAGGAAATGCTTACCTTCATAAGCACTGCCTAAGGAGCCGCCGGATTGTGATTTTACAGAGGAAATACTCAGTAAAACCAAAAATATTATTACAAAAAAGAACCTCATTACATTACCTAATTTTCACAAACTTCACTAAATTACATTAAAAAAATATAATAATCAAGTTTTATTGATAAAATAGTAATTATGACTATATAAAATCAGTATTAATTATCATAAAATTTGATTATGTTTTATTAATTTTAACGAAATAATTAATAATCTGGTTGGTCAATATATTGTTCCAAAATTGATTTGGAATTACTTCTTCCTGATATATGTGGATTGACCATATTTTCAACATATTTACCGATGATATCAAATTCCAGATTAACCTCATCTCCATTTTTCAAATCTTTAAGTAAAGTAACTTCCCAAGTATGAGGAATTATTGAAACCATGAATTTATTATTTTCAACATTTGCTACAGTCAAACTGACACCATTAATACATACAGAGCCAACAGGAACAATATATTTTCTGAATTTTTCAGGATAGCTTATCCATAATAGTTTTCCTGTTGATTCAGGAACCACAGTTAATACATAGCCCGTACAGTCAACATGTCCCTGAACTAAATGCCCCCCCATTCTATCCGATAATTTCACGGCTCTTTCCAGATTGATTTTACTACCGGTTTTAATCTTATTTAAAGTAGTCTTTCTCAGAGTTTCCTCGACAGCTTCAACTTCAAAAGTATTACCCGAAATTTTAACAACAGTTTGGCAAGCTCCGTTCAATGCGACGGAGTCATCTATTTTTAAATCATCAAATATTTTTTTGGCTTCAATTGCAAATCGTTTTCCTCCTCCGATTTGTCGAATGGATTTGATGATTCCGATTTCTTCTATTAAACCTGTAAACATATAGTAACTTAATATAATCAATTATTTAACAAATTCTAATTCAATTTTTCTATGCTCGATGTTGACATGAATAATTTTAACACGAATTTTACCACCCAATTTGAACATTTTTTTATTTCTTTTTCCAATCATTCTATGATTTTTTTCATCATAATAATAATAATCATCTCTCATATCTCTTGCGTGTAAAAGCCCTTCTCCATAGAAATCGTCCATTAAGACAAAAATTCCGAAATTAGTAACACCCGATATAGTTCCGTCAATTTCTTTACCAAGATACTTCCGAGCCATGAAAGTTTGTACTAAACGAACTGAAGCTCTTTCTGCTTCCATTGCCTCTCTTTCGGTAGCTACACAATGCCTCCCGACCTCTTCGAGATAGGTATTATAAAAATCAATAGTCTTTTTATCCGGTTTTTTCTTATTGTATTCTTTCAATAAGCGATGCACAATCAGGTCGGGATATCTTCTGATTGGTGAAGTAAAATGAGCATAATCACTAAATCCCAAACCGTAATGCCCTATATTCTTTGGTGAATATTCGGCTTTTGCCATTGACCTAAGCATAATTTGATGGACAAGCGGCTTTTCAGGTCTATCTTCAAACAGTTTGACCATTCTATTGATCTCTTTTGAACTTGTTGTTTTCAGAGTAAATTTTAATCCTAAGGTTTTCAGGAATTCAAGATTTTCTGCTAATTTATCAGGCATTGGTTCATCGTGGACCCTGTACAAAAATGGTAAAGGTGCAAGCAACTTGTATTTTTTCGACTGTACTTTAATATGTTTTGCAACTGTTTTATTTGCTAAAAGCATACATTCTTCAACTAATTGTGTGGATTTAGTACTTGCTCTACGTTCTGCACTAACAGGATTTTTGTCTTTATCAAGTTTGAATTTCATTTCCAAAGATTCAAAATCAACTCCGCCTTGCCTAAATCTGCTTTCTCTAAGCATTGCAGATAATTGATGAAGAGATAGAAGTAATTCACTATAATCACCAATTCCTGTTTCGATGATGTTCAAAACTTCATCATAATTATACCTTCTTTTACTTTTTATAATGGATTCCACAATTTCATAATTAACTATAACAACTTTTGGTGTAATTTCCATAAATACTGAGTAAGCAAGACGAATTCTGTTTGGTTTTAACGAACAAAGTTCATTCGATAATTCTTCGGGAAGCATTGGGACCACTCTGTCAACTAAATAAACGCTGTTTCCTCTCAAAAATGCTTCCTTGTCAAGATCGGTTCTATTAGGAACAAAATAACTAACATCCGCAATATGAACACCGAGATAGTAGTTTCCATTATCGAGAATTTTAAGGGATAATGCATCATCGAAATCTTTTGCATCATAAGGGTCAATAGTAATAATTAACTCATTCCTCAAATCCATTCTTTCCTTCAAAAGCATTTTTATATCCGGTTTTGCAATTGCATTTGCATAATCATCAACTTTTTTCGGAAATTCCGTAGGTAAATTGAATTCTTCTAAAATTGAATCAAATTCTTCCATTAACTCATTTTTAGCTCCGGTCGGCTGTTTCACTTTTATTACTTCTGCTTGTGGGCTTTTCATTGGGTCATCCCAGTGAAGCAACCTAACGTTTGCTTTGTCTCCATCGTTAGCTCCATTTAGCTTTTTAGGATTAATCAGAAAGTCCACATAATATTTATCATCATCAGGAATTAGGAAATAGATATTATCATAAAACTCAATTTTACCACTAATTTCAACTTCATTCCTTTTGATTACGCGCACAACTTCGCCTCTTGGTTTTCTGTGCTTATGTGAACCAAGTATTCTAATCAAAACCACGTCACCATCGAACGCTGTATTTAAATGTCTCTTCTTAATTCTTACTTTATTGATACTTTCGTCATCAAGGATAACGAAACCTGCACCTCCGCTGATTTTAATAATTCCTTCGAAAGTTGTATGACTTTCAAAATTATTCAGAGAATATCTTCTCCGCGTGGATTTAAGCAAAATATTTTGTAGGCAAAGTTCATTAAGCACTGATTTCAACACCAGATATTCCTGTGCGTCTGATACTATATTGAGTAATTTTGAAATTTCATTCAATCGGAGTGTCCTATCCTCACTATTGAACAGTTTCAATATTTTCTCAATCAACTCTTTTTGTTCCATAACCATCCTGATAATTTCAAAAAAAGTAAATTACTACCTTTAATTTAAATAACCAAACAAAGTTTGAATTAATTTTTTTTTAAAAGATATATGTTATTTTAATATATATTAATTAAATTTGAAATATTGGAATTGGAACTTTTCAATTCAAATGTTTTTTGGGGGGTCATAATAATTAGTAAGAAGTTAAAATATGTCAAAAAAAATAGAATATAAAAAAGTTCTGACAAGGACAGACCTTTTGACGGCATTTATTATCATTGCCGGATTTTTATTAGCGACTTTTGCTGATGACATTTCTTTCAAAATTATTGGCATTTCACTTGCCATATTGGGAATTATCAGAATGGTCCTTTTTATAATTCAAAGAGTTAATACTATGATTGAAGCCAACAAACTTCGTCCTAAAACTCCGCCTCAGGATTTCAAAGTAACCGAAAAACAGGATAAAAAGGCAAAAAGAACCGTTATCGAAGACTTTACTCCTATTAACGTTAAAGAAGAAAAAGCTAAACCAAAAGAAGATTTTACAAAAGAAATTCGCGAAGAAGAAGGTTTCAGAGTAATTAGCAATAATCAATCCCCTTCAACAAATGATGAGAAAATTATGGAGAATCCACAACCCAATGAAATCAAACAGGAAAAACCCGTATTGAAAATAAATATTAATAATCAATCCGTTCTCGATTTTGAAGATGAAATTTCTTCTTTTAAAATTTATACAAAAGAACCGGAGAATAAAACCGAAGAGCTAAAAATTGAAGAAATTAATGAAAATGTCAAAGTTCAGGAACCCGTTATTTCTGAACCTACGGCAAATAGTATTACTTATAGAGGTAAGACCATTGATATTCCCTTATCCGAATTAATGGAGGTTGAACCTGCATTTGGATTGGAACCACGTAAAGAATTTGAATATTTTCTGAACAGAGTATTAAAGGTTATAAGGTCGGTTACTTCAACAAAGAGTGCAGTTTTTACGCTTGTTAATTCCGACAGAAGAGAATTAATTATTGAAGCATTTGATTCCGAAGTTCCCGGTAAAATTGCCGCCAGAAAAAGAATTCCTTTTGGGAACGATATTGTAACTCAAATAGTTGAGAATCTCAAACCGGAGATTTTAACCGATATTAATCCAACCGCTGAACTTGACCTTATACCATATTATTTACAACCTGTTGGTACATCATCATTTTTTGGAATGCCGGTTATTTTTAATGATGCAATAGTTGGGGTTATTTGTGTAGATTCGGATGAAAATAATGCATACGATACTTCTATTGTTGGCTTATTCGGACAGTTTGCAAAGCTGATTTCAAGTTTAGTAAAAAGTTATACAGATAAATATGACCTTATGCAGGATTCCAAAACACTTGAATCAATCAATAAGTTTAGAAATATGCTTAAAGAGAGTGATTTCACGATTAATAAAATCTATGATTCATTGTTGGATTCCATTCATGACAATTACGATAATTGTGTATCAGGTATTATTGGCTTCAACTCAGATGGAAATTGGTCAATTCAGGTAATAAAAAATTCAAATTATCCTTATGATATAGAAATAGGAACTATTATTGATAATAATCATTCTTTAGCGGGTCAAACATTAACAAGAAACAGAGTTTCTACGTCTATTCCATTGAGAATTAATGATTTTAGGTTCACCAAAAAGGAGCAAAAAATCAATGAAGGATATTTTTTATCCGTTCCATTGAGTTCACTTTCAAATGTTTATGGTGCTTTGTTTTTACAGGGAATAAATTCCGGAGATATCACCCAATACGATATCAACATTTTGACAACTTTAGCAACGCATGCCGGTTCAACAATCGAACAAATTCATTTTACTGATTTATTAAAAAAGAGTGCTTTGTTTGACCCTTCGACCGGGTTATTGAATACTCCGGCATTTATGCAAAGATTGAACGAAGAAGTACTAAGAAGTTCGGATTTCGGTTATCCAATGACTTTACTGCTCATTGAAATTGATAAATATAAAGCATTTGACCCTGTAATCCATCAGGATAGACATGAGTTGGTCCTCATGCACGTCGTTGATATTATTCATGGGAAATTAAGACCTTACGACCTTTTCGGAAGAGCCGAATCAAATATTTTTGGAGTAGTATTAATAGATATAGATACGAAATCAGCAAAAATATGGGCTGAAAAACTTCGTTCGGATATTGCTATTTCAGTACTGAAAATTAATCAGGATAGTTTTACTGTTACTGTAAGCATTGGAGTAGCACAGTTAGGCAAAGATGAAGCAATCGAAGATGTATTTTCAAATGCAAAAGAAATGTTGAAGCTCTCACAGCAAAAATCAAATACAGTTACATTGTTTGAATGATTTTGTTCATTTTTAATTTCAGAGCTACTGACCTATGACAAACAATCAGTCCTTATAATGAACGACAGAGATACTATAATTAATCTGAGAAAGAAGAATTATTCAGTTGAAGAAATTAAAGCAATTCTCGATAGCAAAGAACACAATATCAGTCAGAAAACCATTTACAACATTCTCAAAGAAGAAGGATTCTCCAAACTTCCAAGAAGAACAAAAAAAAGTAAATCTCAATTATCCCCTGCCCAGATTCCGGCTGACAAAAGTATAACTCTGGACTTTGATACTCAAGAGAATTCAAAAGTACATCGGCAGGTCTGATTTGTTTGATGCCATTTATTGAAAAATTCGGTATTAGAGAGATTATAGAGAAATCGGATTATCCGAAAACGAGTCAATTAAGCAGACTAAACTCAATACTTTCATTTGTGGCTTTGAAAGCGTCTAATATACGAAGATATTCAACGGATAACTTATGGTGCATGGATAGTGGTCAGGGCTTGTTCGCAGGTTTAAATGTGCTACCGAAAGCGGCTTGGTTTACTTCTTATTCACATAGAGTTACTTCGGATATGAATCGCAATTTTCTTTTGGAACTTAACAAGAAATGGAAAGAAAAAGGTTTGCTCTCAAACGGAGTGAATCTTGATTTTACAACTATTCCATACTGGGGTGATTCCGAGCATCTCGAAAATAATTGGTCAGGTAAAAGAGGTAAAGCACTTGCAAGTATGCTTGCTGTACTGGCTCAAGACCCGGACAGCGGTATTATTGATTATGGTGATGTAAATATACTGCATAAAGATGAAGGCTCGGTAATAAAAGATTAAAAATTGGAGGTACCAGCTATTCTTGATTTACGTATAAAAAATTACTGTGAATATCTGTTAAAAGATTATATATCAATAGGTTAAAAGAATTGTAGTGCAAAAGCCAAACACAATTCTCTATATATACCAATGACTTAGCTTATTTCGGTGTCAAAGTCAAGACTATTC
>Ga0351876_1068_pt1 | contig 22561 bp, 21 predicted proteins | sample BONcelFGM3001C15_FD_206774 | JGI IMG/M metagenome (GOLD analysis project Ga0351876, IMG submission 206774) | Enriched cells from coal bed in the Powder River Basin, Montana, United States - BONCAT cells FGM rep3 HSBNCT.FGM.300.1.C15 ...
TACAGCGATCCGGGGCGTCTGGTCGGCCACATCGTCATCGGTGTGGAGATGATCGATGCCAGGATCGCGGCGATCCCTGATTTCCCGGAGCAGACCGCGATGGAACTCCGCCATCTGATCCTCAGCCACCACGGGGTCCTCGAATACGGCTCGCCGAAGCGTCCCAAGACGCTGGAGGCGCTGATCGTTCACTATATGGACGACCTTGACGCCAAGGTGAATGCCTTCCAGGAGACCATCCGCGAGGCCCGCGACGAGGAATCGGACTGGACACCCTATCACCGGCTCTTCGAACGGTATATCTACAAGGGCCGGAAACAGAGCGACGAAGAAACCGGAGACTCCGATCTCTTCGGAGACACGATGCCGCATCCTGTCCCCGGCTCAGACGCGGGGATAGACAGGAGTTGAAACCCTCCGGCTGAAACCCTTCAGCGGATTTTTAGTAGCGGAACACGGCGGCCAGGTCGCTTTTGTCCGGCATCTTTTCCGGAGAGAGCGTAAACACCGTTCCTCCATTCAGGAACGTCTGTATGGCCGCTATCTCCAGAAGATCTTCGCTCGCAGCCCCCGCCTCCTCACGCCTCTGGACGGTGCCGCTTTCCCAGTCGTAAGTTCCCCACTGCCGGCTGCCTGATGCGAGCAAAAGGAGACCGACCCGTCCGTGATGAGCGGCGGGAACGATCTCCCGGCTATCGGCTGAGGCCAGACCTGTTCCCAAAGATTGCCGGTACTGCGCGACGGCATCGTGTCCGGCCTTCTGAAAGTAGGGATTGACGATCTTCAGGGCCGCCTGGTGGAGGGTCTCCGCGCTGATTCCCTGCGGATTTCCCGGAATCCCCTCTTCGATCAAACGCGGATAGGTGTTGGCCTCACGATAGATGGGGAAGAGATAGTCCACCCCGGCGAGGACGAGCGGCGCCCGCTCGTCCCGGAGAAGGTCGTGGAGCCCCCTGTCGATGAGGCGGAAGTATTTCAATAGGTTGTCTTTTGCGTCGTCGATCTCTGCACCGTGTCCGGAGACCATCGTCGAATGGTCTCCGCCTCCCGCCGCGCCGGCCCGGAAGCGGATCTGTTTCCCGAGTTCATCGTACTGGAGCGCCTCGGCGAGACTTCCCGGAACCGATTCCAGTTCGATTTCCCGTATGTTCTTCCCCGTCCCTTCGAGGAGCCGGACCTCTTTCTGGCTGAGGGCGAGGACGTAGAACCGGTTATCGCCGCCGAGGAGCGGCAGCAGAGGCTTGACGTGAAAACGGTCGGCGACGACGATGAGTTCGGCGAAGGCCTCGGGGAGACAGTAGCAGCGGAAGAGATCGGCGGAGATAAAGAGCGCCAGGCCGTCGCTCTGCCGCCGCCAGAAGAGGACATTTCCCGGCAGCGCCAGCGCAGGTTCCAGCAGGGTTTTGATCTCCTGGGGGCGCAGACCTGCGGCGAGCAGCCTTTCCTCGGCGCTACGCAACAGGTTTCTCAACCGGATCTGGTTCTGCTGACTCTCGACGCCGGTGCGAAAGGCGGGCATAAAAATCGAAATGCACAATCCCTGATGTTTCTCGAGCAACGTCTTGATTTCATCCTGCGATAATGTATTCATTTGGCCGTCTTCCTCCTGACGGCTCATGAATATAGAATCTGTCCGAACAAAGCAAATCATTTCTTGCCCGGCCGGGCGGTACATGCTAAGGATTTTCCCCTCCGGCAGGTCCGTCATATACCCTTTGCAAGGGGTGACCGTTGTGACAGAAGCCGCCCTCCTGATCGAACCATTTCCGCCGTTGTCTGATTTCTGCGTGCTGCCGGGGGAGAGGAGGATCGGGATTTCGGTGCGTGCTCGTTAAACAAGGGTGGCAGAGCGATGAGATGGGGTAAAGAGACCGGCGCTGTTTCCGGAAACAGGGTTTCCGGCGTGGACTGGAACGACTGGAAATGGCAGTTCGGGAACCGCATCCGCACCATGAGGCAGTTGGCCTCCGTTTTGCGGATGCCGGTCGCGTCACTCGCCCCGTACGGACCTGTGCTCCGGGCCTATCCGATGGCGATCACACCCTACTATCTGTCGCTCCTCGATCCCGCGGATGAAAACGATCCCTTGCGCCGGCAGTGCTTTCCCGATTCCCGCGAACTGACCTTCTCCTTGGGCGGGGTTCCGGATCCGCTTGAGGAGGAGAAGGACATGCCCGTTCCCGGGTTGATCCACCGCTATCCGGACCGCTGTCTTGCGATCGTTACCGGAACCTGCGCCGTTTACTGCCGGCATTGCAACCGCAAGCGGATGTGGCGCGCGGATGAGCCGGGAAGAACCCGGGAAGAACTGCAGGCGATGGTCGATCATGTGGCGAAGACGCCGGCGCTGCGGGAGGTGATCGTCTCCGGCGGGGATCCTCTGCTGATTTCCGAGCCGGTTCTGGATTGGTTTCTGGGGGCCCTCCGCGCCGTTCCCCATGTGGAGGTTCTTCGCATCGGGAGCCGGACGCCGGTTACGCTGCCGATGCGGATCACGCCGAAACTCTGTGCGATGCTGAAGCGCCACCGGCCACTCTGGTTCAATACGCAGTTCAACCATGGCCGCGAGATCACGGAAGAGTCGGCCAGGGCGTGCGAGATGCTGCTGGAAGCCGGGATTCCCGTCGGCAATCAGTCTGTCCTGCTAAGAGGGGTAAACGACAACGATGACGCGATGCGGCAGTTGCTCTACGGTCTCGAGCGGATCTCGGTCCGCCCCTACTATCTGTTTCAATGCGATCCGGTTCAGGGGACGGACCACTTCCGGGCGGAGATCGGGTCCGGCATGGAGATCATGGAGCGGCTCCGGCGGAACATCTCCGGCCTCTGCATGCCCCGCTACGTTTTGGACTGCCCCGGGGGTGGCGGAAAGGTTCCCCTCCAGCCTTTTTCCATGCCGCCGGTGAACGGGAGCGGCGATAAACATTGTTTTGACAATGCAGGACAAATGGATTAGGAAATACGGCAGGATGTGCGGACGGAGCTCTGCCCGTCCGGGAATGGCAAAGGGCGGCGAGCGGTTTTTACCGAAGCGATTCAACAAAGGAGAATGAAATCCCATGTACCAGGCGAGTGATCTGAGAAAGGGGCTGCGGATCAAGATCGACAATGATCCCTACCTCGTTACGGAATTCAATTTCGTCAAACCGGGCAAAGGACAGGCCCTCTACCGATGCAAGCTGCGGAACATGATCAACGGAAATCAGTTCGAGCGAACGTTCCGTTCCGTGGATGTCTTTGAAGAGGCCGATCTTCAGGAAAAGAAGATGCAGTACCTCTATCAGGAAGAGGGGAAGTACTGTTTCATGGACAACCTGAGCTACGAGCAGGTTTTCCTCAGTGAGGATCAGGTCGGCGAGGCAAAGAATTTTCTGCTGGACAATATCGAAGCGGAGATTCTCTTCTTTGAGGACCGGCCGCTCGGCATCAGCCTGCCCAATTTCATCGATGTGGTCGTGACGAAGGCCGATCCCTGGGCAAAGGGCGATTCCGTATCGGGGAACACCAAGCCGGTCACCGTCCAGACGGGCTATCAGCTTCAGGTTCCCCCCTTCATCGAAGAAGGGGAAAAGATCCGGATCGATACCCGCAGCGGCGAGTACCTGACCCGTGTCAAGGGATGAGACGACCCGCTTTCGAAACGTTTCCGGGAGCAGCAGGGGATGATTGTGGATGATTCCTGGAAGCTGACCGTCCGGGCGGATGCGCTGTGGTTGCGGGCCCGGATGATACAGGCCATACGCCGCTTCTTCATGGACCGGAATTTCCTTGAAATCGAAACCCCCCTCCGGATACCGGCGCCGGCGCCGGAACCGCATATCGATGCGGTCGCCGCGGGAGCGTGGTTCCTGCATACCTCCCCGGAGTTGTGCATGAAGAGGCTCCTTGCGGCGGGTTATTCAAGGATCTTCCAGATCTGCAAATGTTTCCGCGCGGGGGAGAGGGGTGACCGCCATTTGCCGGAATTTACGATGCTCGAGTGGTATCGCGCGGAAGCCGATTACCGGATCCTGATGGACGACTGCGAGTTCCTGATCAACGCGGTTGCCCGTGAAGTCGGACTGGACGGCGTCGTTTCCCGGCAGGGACGGAGGATCGATCTCGGCGTGCCGTGGGAGAGGATCACCGTCCGGGACGCCTTTGCGCGGTATGCAACGATCAGCGTTGCCGAGGCGTTGAGGGCGGATCGCTTCGACGAGGTCATCGCCTGTGAGATTGAACCCCGTCTTGGCATGGGAATTCCCGTTTTCCTGTACGATTATCCGGTGGAGCAGGGCGCGCTGGCGCGGGTGAAGGAACGGGATCCGGGGATCGCCGAACGTTTCGAACTCTATATCGCCGGGCTGGAGCTGGCCAATGCCTTTTCCGAGCTGATCGATGCCGGGGAGCAGCGCCGGCGTTTCGAGGAAGCCTCCCTTGACCGCCTGCGCAGAGGCAGCCCCGTCTATCCCATGCCGGAACGCTTCCTTCAGGCCCTTCCGCGGATGTCCCCCTCCGCCGGGATCGCGCTCGGCGTCGACCGCCTTGTCATGCTCCTCACAGACAAGTCCCGGATCGATGATGTGGTCGCTTTTACACCCGAATCACTGTAATCTCCCGCCTTCCGCACTGCTTCGCACCGGCTGGGCGAGTTCATCGTTCCTTGACAAGCCGGGCCTTTTCCGTTAGAGGTAGTGCCATCTTTTCATCTTTGATCATAAAGGAGATTGAACGTGCAAGAAGCGTCGTCCATTGCCGCGATGAATCTGGGGGGAAATTTTCATGGTTCTCTTTTCGATATGGTCGTTCACGCGGGATTTGTCGTGCAACTGGTTCTTCTGCTCCTCCTCTTCTTCTCCGTCATTTCCTGGGCTATTATCCTGATGAAGTATGTCAATATCCGGAAAATCCGGAAAGAGAACGCCGCATTTTTAAGTGTTTATATGAGGAGCACGAAATTATCGGAGATCTTCCCCGAGGCGAAAAAGTTTCAGAATTCGACGCTGGCGGAAGTTTTCCGGGGGGGGTATACCGAGCTCGTGAAGATCACCAGAGCGTTGCGGGGAACCCCGGCGGTCAGGGACACGGTGGAAGCGGCGGCGCCGGTTCTGGAGATCGGGGGGGCTCGACAATGTGGAGAGGGCATTGAATAGGGCCTGTGGAACGGAAACGATCAAACTGGAGGCAGCCCTCGGGTTTCTGGCAACCGCCGGAAGCGCGAGCCCTTTCATCGGCCTGTTCGGAACCGTATGGGGGATCATGGACACCTTCAAGGAGATCGGCGCCCGCGGTTCGGCGACGCTGGCCGTCGTGGCGCCGGGGATCTCGGAGGCGCTGATCGCAACGGCGGCGGGTCTCGCAGCCGCCATCCCGGCGGTCATCTTCTACAATTACTACCTGAACCGGGTCAAGGGCATGACCCTCGAAATGGACAACTTTGCCTCGGAACTCTTGAATATTGTTGAACGGTTTTATATAAAGTCCTGATGGGCCATGAGATATTCAAAACGCAGAAATAACCATAACGACCGGCCGATGGCGGAAATCAATGTCACGCCCCTTGTGGACGTGATGCTGGTTCTTCTGATCATCTTCATGGTGACGGCGCCGATGCTGCAGATGGGGATCGATGTCAACCTGCCTCGCGTCAAGGCAAAGAGCATCGATGTCGCAGAGGAAAAGCTGGTGCTGACGATCAATGGCGCCAAAGAGATCTTCATCAACAAGAGCCGGACGCCGCTTCGTGAACTCGGCATAAAACTGCAACACATTTTCGCGTCGCGGATCGATCGCGAGGTCTATATGCGGGCGGACCGGAACGTTCCTTACGGATTCGTGGTCGAGGTGATGGCGGAGGTGAGAAAGGCCGGAGTGGATAAGTTGGGGATGATCACCGAACCGCCCGAGGAACGCAGATGATGACTGAACGGGCAGACAGAGAGAGAAACGGGCGCGGCCGCCTGAACGTGATGATCTTCATTTCCCTGCTGTTCCATGCCACGGCGCTCTCCCTCCTTTTCTTCACCCCTTCGTTTCCGTCGCCGAAACTGACCTTCGGACCGGTCCACAGCGTTGCCCTGGTGAGCTTCTCCGCAAAATCTTCGGAACGGAGGGACGCTGCGGCAGGAGCGAAGGAACTCATGGAAGCGGGCCGTTCCGAGACGGTCCTCAAGAAACATCTGGAAGCAGGGCCGGTCATTCCCATCCACCGCCTGGAGAGCAGCAAGAAGCCGGACCGGACCCTGGAGAAGGCGATGGAGGAAATCCGGAGGCGCGCCGCTGCGGCCGGGCCCACCTCGAAACCGCCGACAAAAGCCGATTCGAGCGCACAGGCTATCCCGGAGGCCGGGGCGATGTCGGACGCAAAGGCCGCTCCGGCGTCTCCACCCTCCGCCGGCGATGGCGACATGGACGCGAAGGTCCGTGCCTACTATGCGATGATCTGGTCCCGGATCAAGAGCGGATGGTCGCTTCCCGCGGGGATTCTGCCTGGAGATTCGCTGGAAACGGTGATCGATGTAACCATCCTCCGCAGCGGGACGGTTACCGATGTGAACTTTGAAAAACGGTCGGGGAACCGCTTTTTTGATGACTCTGCCATGAAGGCGATCCGGAAGGCGAGTCCCTTCCCGCCGCTGCCGGCATGGGTCGGTGAAGCCAGTCTCGGTGTGGGAATCCGGTTTCACTCGTCTGAATTGAGGTCCTGAGGGCTGTGTTGGAGAGGGATGTCTGCATGCACAAACGGAAGCTTCCGGCGATTGTAGCCCTGATCTTGCTGCTCTGCACCTCCCCCGTTTACGGAAAGGTCTATATCGATATCGATTCCCCCTCTTTCCGACAAATTCCCATTGCCGTTGCCGATTTCAAGCCCCTCCGGCCCGTTCCGGATCAAGAAAACTTATCCCGGATGTTTACCGACACGCTCTCTGCCGACCTTGCGCTGACGGGCTACTTTCACCTTCTGAATCCGAAGGCTTTCCTCGAAGATCCAAAACAGGCGGGAATCACAGCGCAAGGCACCCGGTTTGAAGACTGGACGGTGATCGGCGCCGAATATCTTGTCAAGGGGGGATTTCAGACGGACGGCCGCGAGTTGGTCGCCGAATTTCGATTGTTTGACGTGGTGCGGGGCGAACTTGTTGTCGGGAAAAGGTATGCCGGAAAGTCCGGGGATCATCACCGGATGGTCATGCAGTTTCTCAACGAGATCCTTCTGGCCCTGACCGGGGAAGCGGGTCTGTTCGACACACGAATCGCCTTTGTCAGGAAGAGCGCCGCCGCGGAGATCTATACCATCAATTTTGACGGCTCCGACTCCCGTCGGATTACAAACTTCAACACCTTGACCCTCTCGCCTCGCTGGTCGCCGGACGGCCGGCATCTGGCCTTCACCTCCTATAAAGAAGGCAACCCGGACATCTATCTCCAGGATCTGCAGAGCGGAACTACGCGAAGGATCGTTTTCTATCCGGGACTGAACCTTCCCGGCTCCTGGTCCCGCGACAGCAAAAATCTCCTGGTAACCCTCAGCCGGGATGGAAACCAGGAGATCTATGACATGAACGTGGAAAACGGTCTCCTGCGACGCCTGACGCGCGATTTTTCGATCGATGTTTCTCCCGTCCGTTCCCCGGATGAACGACACATTGCCTTCGTTTCCAACCGCAGCGGTTCCCCGCAGATCTTTATTATGGATGCCGACGGCGCCAATGTACGGCGGCTGACCTATCTTGGCAACTACAACACCTCTCCCGCCTGGTCGCCGAAAGGGAAAAAGATCGCCTATGAGGGTTCCGTCAACGGCCGCTTTCAGATCTTTGTGATCGACGCGGAGGGGGGCGACCCCCAGCAGTTGACGTTTGAACAGGGCGACCATGAATCTCCCTCCTGGTCGCCGGATGGACGGTATCTCGCCTATAGCGTCCGGGGATACGGCCGCAACCGAATTGAGATCATGAATGTGGGGGGGCAGGGTGTAAGGGTTCTCTATCAGGATGCTGACGTCAGCCAGAGCCCTTTCTGGTCTCCCCATCTGCGCTGATTTTAAATGGATCCCATTTTCCGGTTGATTTTTATGGATAGTAGTGGTTTATAGGGGGCATAGATTGATTCGGCCTCTAAAAGATTGATTAACGAAAGGAGAATGGTGATGAAAAGAAGTTGGAGATCGGTTGGGCTGGTGGCCCTGGTTTTGTCTCTTTCTGTTTTGTGGATGACCGGTTGTGCAAAGAAGGCGACCCTGCAGGAAGGGTCCATGGTTACCCAGGAGAAGAAGGCGGAAGTCCGGGCGCCGGCGGAAATGGCGCCTGCGCCGACACCGGAGAGCAGGGCGGTTAGAGATCGGGCGGTGCAGGATCAGGCCCTGAGGGATCAGGCCCTGAGGGAGCAGGCCCTGAGGGAGCAGGCCCTGAGGGACCAGGCGGCGCGGGAAGCGGCCGAGAGAGCCGCCAGGGAAGCGGCGGAAAAAGCGGCCAAGGATGCAGCCGACAGGGCGAAGATGGAAGCCAAAGAGAGAGCAGCGGCAATCCTCAAGGAGCTGCAGATTCCGGACATCCGCTTTGATTTCGACAAGTACAACCTCAAACCCGAGGCCCAGGAAGCGCTGAAGAAGGGCGCCGCGGCGTATCTGAAATACAGGGATTACAAACTCGTGGTCGAAGGTCACTGCGACGAGCGCGGCACCGCCGAATACAACCTGGCGCTCGGGGAGAAGCGGGCGACCGAAGCTGCGAAATACCTGGCCGATCTGGGGATCGAAAAGGAAAGAATCAAAACCATCAGCTACGGCAAGGAGATGCCGTTGGATAAGGGCCAGAACGAAGAGGCGTGGGCGAAGAACAGGCGGGCCCATTTTGTCATTTTCCCGCCCGTGAAGTAGCGTTATTCTGAAAAGAGTATCCTGTGGGTCCCGCCTTGAACCTTGATGCGGGACCCACAGGATAGTTGCACCTGTTCGACCGTACAGGTCCGGTTCTGTTCTCCGGGCCAGAGAGATAAGGATTGCAGAGGAAAGAGTCATGCGAAGGCATCGGTTCATCGTTTTTTTCATTTCGTTCCTGTCCTTGGCGGGTTGTGCCACGACGGACGATCTGCGACGGGTGCGCGGCGATCTTGCCCGGCAGATCCAGGTGACGGATGAGAAGATCGTCTCCGTGGAGCAGGGATTGGCGCCGCTGAAGGATGGACTGAGGAATGAGCTGAAAAATGAGCTGCGGAATGAGTTCAAGGGCGAGTTGAAGGTTGAGATCGAGGGGGTGCGTAAAGAGATTGCAAAAACCAATGAGGCGATCCCGCGGCTCAGAGGAAATCAGGCGGAGGGACGCGCGGAAATCACGGACATCCGTGAGCGGCAGCAGCAACTCCGGGGAATGATCGACGGTCTTCGGAAGGATCTTGCCACCGCCTCCCTGAAGACGACCAAGCGGGACGACGAGGAGAAGATTCTTCGTGAGAAACTGGACATCCTGACCTTCAAAATCAACTTTATCGAAAATTTTCTGGGGATCGGCAAGAAGGATGAGCCCGAATCCCCGGCGGAGAAGGGCAGGGAACAGGCGCCCGCGGCAAAGGATGCGGGCGGCGTTGTGAAGACGGACAAGGAATCCCTCTATGCAGCAGCCTACGGGCTCTTCAAGGAGGGGAAGTATGAGAAAGCCCGTGAATCTTTTGAAAAATTCCTTCTACAGTACCCCAATACGGAATTTTCCGACAATGCCCAGTTCTGGGTCGGAGAGTGCTATTATTTCGAGAAGAAATATGAAAAGGCGATTGTTGAGTACGACAAAGTGACCAAAAACTTCCCGGAAGGAAACAAGGTTCCCTACGCCCTCCTGAAGCAGGGTCTTTCTTTCCTGAATTTGGGGGATAAGGCGAGCGCTAAACTTCTTCTTCAGCAGGTTGCCAAAGATTTCCCCAATACCAGTCAGGCTCGGATCGCCCGGGCGAAGCTTCTCGAAGTGAAGTAATCCGATTCAAATTCCTATTTTGAAGGGTCAATCCTCAGGGATCGAGGAGAATCGGGGTGGTTCCCTCCGGAAGCGGAAGAGGGAAAGATTCCGGATCTGCGGTGATGGGTCGAAGGTCTGAATAACGGAGATTCAGCGTGGCCATCCCGTCCTCGGTGATCGTCAACTGCTGTGGTATGAAAACTTCCCCGACAAGGATGTGTTCCGCGAAGGCCGCCTCATAAGCCACGGTTTCCCCACCCGTAAACTTCCGGATCCGGGCAATCCGGTTGACGGACGGGTCGATCCACAGCGACCGCGTCCTGTGATCCGCTACATACTCATCAATGCGGTAATACCGCTCCTCCTGTTCTCCGTGCAATGCGGTCGACTCTTCCCGATTGTCCGGCGCGGCGCCCAGCAGCAGGGAGACCATCTCGGCGGCCGGCATGAAGAGGGGGAAAAAACGGGAGATGTTCTGCGGAACGGACCGGCCGGTATAGAAGGCGTTCTTCCCGGGGAGATAGACACGGAGTTCGTCATTGGCCACGGAGAGGAAAAAATCCGGAGGCCCCAGCAGGGGGATCGATTCCACACGGAGAAAGGCGGGTCTTTTCATCATGACCGCGATCTTCAGCGGGTATCGCTCGCCCCGGTGACGGATTTCGATCCGCGCCGTGGCTGTGAAAGTCTGATCGGCCGGGACGGCGGAGGCTGCAAGCGCGCGGTGGGCGGCCTCGGGAGAGAGATAGCGGGTCTGGAAGGCTGATGGCCTTAGCCCCGTGCAACCGGAGAGGAGGAGTCCGAAGGCCGCGATCCAAAACGGCAGCGCTGTACAATGCCGAAGCGGTCGATCCATGGATATCATTTTGTTCATGCTTTCAGAAGATCTCCGGTTCGCTGCAGAACGGTTCAGGGGGTCTCTTTCCGCTGCAGGTCGTCGAGTTTTTTCTTCAGCGGGCTGTTTCCGGGATTAAAGCGGATCGCCTTTTTGTACGCTTCGGCGGCTTCCCGGAATTGCCCGGTACGGACATAGACATCCCCCAGATGTTCGAGAATCGCCGCGTCCTCCGGCAGCAACTCCGCCGCCTCCTTCAGATATCGGATCGCCTCTCCCAGCCTGTTCATCCGGAAATAGACCCATCCCAGCGAGTCGATCATGTATCCGTTCCCCGGTTTCAGTTGGAGCGCCTTGCGGATCATCCACTCCGCCTCTTCCAGATGGATTCCACGGTCTGCGTACATATAACCAATGAAGTTCAGGGCCTCCGCATGGTCCGGATCGATCTTCAGGACCCGTTTCATCGCCTCGATGCTCTGTTCGAACCGGTCGGTCTTTTCGAAGAGAACCCCGAGACTGAAATGGAGATCTACGCTGTCCGGATTGGTGCGCAGACCTTCGCCGATCAGCTCTTCCGCGGCGGCATATTTTTTCCCCTCTTCATAGATTGAGGCGAGGTAGGCGTATAGACCCGGGACATCTCCCCTCTTCCGGATGGCCTGGAGGAGGGAATCGACCGCCTCGGTCGCCCGCTGCTGCTTTTTCAGGATCATTCCGATACGGATCTGGGCGTTGCCGAACTGTTCCGCCGAAGCGGGGATTCCCCGCAGGGTTTCCAAAGCTTTCGCGTCTGCCCCGATCCCCTCATAGGTGGTGCCGATCAAATACTGGAGACGGTATTCCGTCGGATATTCGCGGATCAAAGCGGAGAATTTCTCGATCGCCTTTTCGTGCCGGCCCTGTTCCAGGTAGATGAGGCCGAGGGTCATCCGCACCTCCCGGTTCTTCATATCCAGCGCCAGGGCCTCCTGGAATGCATTTTCCGCCTCATCATAACGCCGTTCCTGAAGATACAGTTCACCCAGTTTGATTCTGGCCTGCAACCGGGTGGGGAAAAGGGCGATGTAATCCCGGTACACCTCGATCGCCTGGGGGACCTTCCTCTGCCGTTCATAGAGGGCGGCGAGTTCGATGATAACCGATTCGATTTGAGGCCGGAGCGAGAGGGTCTTCTTGAATCCTGCCTCCGCCTCGTCGTATCTTTTTAATTCGGCCAGGATCCGGGCCAGATAGTAGTTCCCCATGAAGTGGTCGGACTCGATTTTGAGAAGCTCCTGGAATGCGGCGACCGCCTCGTCAAACTTTTTCATTTCGGCGAGGCTCGTTCCGAGATAGAAGAGGGCGGCTGTTTTCTTCGGATCGAGTTTGAGCACCCGTCGGTATTCCGCCGCGGCGCTCGCGTACTCCTTCCGGCTCAGGTAAAGACCGCCGAGCAGCAGAGCCGTATCGATATTGTCCGGATGCTCCTGCAGAATTTGTTGACAGAGGGCCACCGCTTTTACCGTATCCCCTTTTTCCGCATAGAGGGATGCGAGTTCTTTGGCGAGATAGGGGGAGGCCGGATCGAGGCGGATCGCCTCTTCCATTTCCCGGATCGCCTCCGCCATGTTTTCATTCAGGGCATGGAGGATGGCGAGGCTGTAGTGAAAACCGGCCCCCGCGGTTGCAGAGGTTGCTGCCGGCGGCGCTGCCGCCGTTTCCCGTACAGGGAGGGCGGAGCACCCTGAAGACATCAAAATTACGAGTGAAAACAGAATGGTTACCCGGAAAAACAGCCCTCTCATCTCACTTTTTCCTTCCTGCCCGAGGCCTTATCGCGTGCTGCGAGCGCGTTTTGATTCTCTTCATCGGATGTTTTCAAAAAGGTCGGGAGACCCACAAGCCTCACCCCTTCCGCTTGCCAGCGGGGCAGCGCATCCCTGAGCGCCCGTACGGTTTCCGGATGGGGATGGCCGATCATCAGGACCGGTTTGCCGTTCCCTTCCCGCCGGATTGGACCGGTCAGGTTTTTCAGCGCTTCCGCATAACCCGGGAGATGGTCGATGAAGCGGCCCCTCGCGGCGAACCGGACGCCCGCCCGGTTTGCCGTTTCCCTTCCCCGGGTATCCGGGGTGGTACGGCTGTCTACGAAATAGAGGCCTCTCTTTTTCAGTTCCTCCATCACCACCATCAGATGGGCCTCATCCTCCATGAACCGGGACCCCATGTGGTTGTTCACCCCGGAGACATAAGGAACGGCGGCCAGGCTCTCCCGGATCTGCTTCCGGATCTGCCCTTCGTCCATATCGACCATCAGCGCCCCCGGGCCGGGTGATTCCCCCGGGTAGGAACGGGGTTCCATCGGCAGGTGAAGGAGGATCTCCTTGCCGGCGGCGTGGAGCAATCTCGCCGCCTCTGCGGCATGCGGGGCGTAGGGAAGAACGGCGAAGGCTATGGGCGCCGGGATCCCGGCCAGTTCTTCCACGATCCGGAGATCGAAGCCGATGTCGTCAATGATTACGGCAATCGATGGGTCCTGTTGCCTTTTCGTCGGCGCTGCCGGTTCCGCCGCCTTTCGTGCCGGCGTTTCCTTTTCGGAGGGGGGCCGGGTTACGGAGAGCGGGGGCACCTTGCCGTAAGGCGTCTCCCGCTCCACCCGTTCAAGGAAAATGACAACCGCCGCAATGGATGCGGCGGCGAAGATCACTGCCAAGATTGGAAATCGTTTCACATCGATTCATCAACCTGTTTGGGGATACCTTGCCGCAAGGCGCCCCGTTTCCATGATGCCGCATGGATTCCCCGGCTTGCCGGTTAAGGTTGCCCCTTCATGTTCTTTTTCAGGATATCCCAACTCTTGAGAATGTCGATGGCATTCTTCAACTGGTTGTCCTTGTCCAGATTGTCCGATTCCTTCTTCGAATCGTCCGCTTTGACCTCATCCTCCGTCGGTGACTTGATATGGCCTTTCAGATCCTTCTCCCGGAGCATGTGGTTCTCGGGTTTTGCCTTTTCTTCCTTTTTTTCTTCCGGCGTCGGGATCTGTTTCACCACGATGTCGGGTGTGATCCCCTCCGCCTGGATGGAGCGCCCATTCGGGGTGTAGTATTTGGCCGTCGTCAGTTTCAGTGCTGCGCCATCCTCCAGCGGGATGACCGTCTGTACGGAGCCCTTGCCAAAGGTCTGTGTTCCCAGGATTACCGCCCGCCCGTTGTCCTGCAGGGCGCCCGAGACGATCTCTGCTGCGCTGGCCGTTCCCTCGTTGACGAGGACGATCATCGGGCAGGTAGGCTCGTTCCCGTCGTCCCTGGCTCCTGCTTTGTTCTCCATGGTCTTGGTACGGCCGCGAGTGGAGACGATGATCCCCGACTTCAAAAAGAGGTCCGACACCTCCACGGACTGGTTCAACAACCCGCCGGGATTGTTCCTCATGTCCAGGACGATTCCGTTCAGGGGTTTGGCTTTCGTTTCGATCTCCCGGATCGCCTTTTTCAGGTCGTCTCCCGTCCGTTCCTGAAACTGCGCGATCCGGATGTAGCCGATGTGTTCGTCATAAACCTTCCACCTGACGCTGCGGATCTTGATGGTACTGCGGATGAGTTCAATATCCTTCGGCTTGGGCAGCCCCTCGCGCAGGATGGTGATGGTTACTTTCGTGTCCTTGGGCCCCCGGAGCTGTTTGACGGCATCCATGATGGTGATGTCCTTCGTCGACTTTCCGTCGATCCGGATGATCTGATCGCCGGCCTTGACCCCGGCGTTGTAGGCGGGTGTGTCCTCGATCGGCGACACGACGGTGAGCACGTCCTTCACAAGGGTGATTTCAATCCCGATCCCGCCGAAACTTCCGCGGGTCTCCACCTCCAACTCCTTGTACATCTCTCCCGTCATGAAGCTGCTGTGGGGATCGAGAGATTTGATCATCCCGTTGATCGCCCCCTGCAGCAGTTTATCCGTCTCCACCGGCTCCACATAGTTCTTTTCAACGATGTCGAGAACCTCGCTTAAGGTTTTGAGGCTCTTGTAGGTACTGCGGTCGATGGCCGAGACACGGCTGTCGCCATATGGGCCGAGGATGAACAGAACCAGCAAGGCGACTATAAAAGGCGCCCTCTTGCTGAAAAAGGCACTCATCGATTGATCCTCCACTCTTGAAGCGCAATTTAATGAATTCGCGGTACGATATCACTTTTATGATCCAAATTGCCATCACTATTTCAATTCATGACGTGGGCGGCCCGGCATTAAAGTCAAAAATCGTCGGGAGCCTTGAAAATGATTTGCAGGAGCGCATTTTTACGTATAATAGAGATCCGGTTCTTCTGCAGAGATGGATCATGAATCCTGATCCACCGACATGATTTATCCCGGAAGACGCGTAGAGGTTCATGAAAGGAGACCGTATGACCGAGCAGAACTGGCTGAGGAGGCTTTCCAAAGCGAACGATGATCGTTGGATAGGAGGGGTCTGCGGAGGGCTGGGAAAACATACCCCTGTCCCCTCCTGGATCTGGCGGGTGATCTTTTCGATACTCTTTTTTTTCTACGGAACGGGACTGCTGGTCTATATCCTGTTGTGGATCTTCATGCCGAAAGAGCCGCAGGATCCGCACTGCTAACTTTTAAATCCACGATCATGCGCTGATCGACGGGAAAGGGGGAATCGAACATGCCCAAGGGATATAACGGTAAAATTCTCAGAGTGGATCTAACCTCCAGGACAACGACGGTTGAAGAACCCGGGGAGATCGTTTATCGCACCTACCTGGGGGGCGGGGGGCTGGCTTCCTATTACCTGCTCCGGGAACTCAAGCCCGGAATCGACCCGCTGTCGGCCGACAACATTCTGATCTTTGCCTCCTCGGTGATTTCCGGGGTGCCGATCGCCGGCATGGTCCGTTACACGATCGCGGCCAAATCGCCGTTGACCGGGGCATACGGAGAGGCGGAGGCCGGCGGTTTCTGGGGCCCGGAGTTGAAATTTTCCGGCTTTGACGCGGTGATCATCACCGGAAAGGCGGAAAAGCCTTCCTACCTCTGGATCAACGATGGCAAGGTCGAGATCCGGTCGGCCGAAAAGATCTGGGGGCTGGAGACCGGTCCGGCACAACAGATGATCCGGGATGATCTGAATGAGAAGCGGGCGCGGGTTGCGCTGATCGGGCCGGCCGGGGAAAACCTGGTGCGTTATGCCTGCGTGGTGAACGAGCTGAAACACGCCAACGGCCGGACGGGCATGGGCGCGGTGATGGGTTCCAAAAACCTGAAAGCGGTGGCTGTCCGGGGAACGAAGAAAATGGAGATCGATGACCCGGAAAAGTTCCGCGAACTCTCCAGGAACCTGACGGAACTGATCGGCCGGCACGGCCCGAACAAGACGCTTCACAAGCTGGGAACCTCCAATCTGGTTCATGTGATCAACAATCAGGGCATCCTGCCCACCAGCAATTTCCGCACCGGCTTCTTCGAAGGGGCGGAAAAGATCAGCGGCGAGCGGATGGCCGAGACGATTCTGAAGAGCGGGGAGGGTTGCTATGCGTGCGCGGTGCGCTGCAAGCGTGCGGTGGAGACGCTCTCCGGCCCCTATGCGACCTCCCCCAAGTACGGCGGACCCGAATACGAAACGCTGAGTTCCCTGGGATCGCTCCTCTGCATCGACGACCTGGCGGCCATTGCCAAGGGGAACGAGCTCTGCAATCGTTATACGCTGGACACCATTTCCACCGGTGTGGCGATCGGGTTTGCGATGGAGTGCTTCGAAAAAGGGATCCTCACCGAGGCGGATACCGAGGGGGTTGCGTTCAAGTTCGGGAATCCCGATGCGATGCTGAAAGGGATCGAGTGGATCGCCTTCCGCAAACCGGGGCTGGGCGATCTTCTCGCGGACGGCGTCAAGATCGCGGCGGCCAAACTCGGCCATGGTTCGGAGAGGTTTGCCCTCCACATCAAGGGGCAGGAGCTGCCGATGCACGACCCGCGCGGAAAGACCGGCCAGGGGCTTAGTTTCGCGGTTTCGCCGACGGGCGCGGACCATGTCCGGGCCCCTCATGACAGCGCCTTTCAGGCGCCCGGGCCCAACATGGGAAGGATTGCCCCGCTGGGCCTTCTGGAACCGGTCGATGGCCGGGAGATGGGGCCGCGCAAGGCGCGGAACTTCACCTACCTCCACTTCATCTGGTCGCTCTATGAATCCCTGGGGGTGTGCAACTTCGTGGCCGGTCCGGTGTGGGCGCTGACGCTGCCCAAGCTTGTGGAGGTGGTTCAGGCGGTGACGGGTTGGGAAACGAGCCTGTGGGAGCTCATGAAGGTCGGCGAACGGACGATAACCATGGCAAGGGTATTCAACCTGCGCGAAGGGTTCGGGCGCAAGGACGACACCCTTCCGGATCGGCTCTTCGAGCCGCTGGAGAGCGGCGCCCTCCAGGGGAAAGGAATGGATCGCGGCGAGTTTGAAGAGCTCCTGACCCTCTATTATGAGGCCATGGGCTGGGATCCCAAGGACGGCGTACCGACAAGGGGAAGGCTTGCCGAACTGAACCTGTTCTGGCTGGACGGGCACCTGGAAAAGTATCGAATCGCTATCCCTCTTCCCGTTTGCGGAGACGGTGCTTGATCATCTTGAGCTGGAGGCCCTTCCGGCTCAGCCCCAGCCTTTCGGCGGCCCGCGTGACGTTGCCGTCGCACTCCTCGAGGCAGCGGGCGATGATCTGCTTTTCCATTTCCTCCATGTGGCTCTTCAGGACGTCGCGTCCCTGCGTCTCCGCTGCGTCCGTCTCCGCCGCGTGAGATTCACGCGCCTCCCGCAAGATCTCCGGCGGGACGACCGCCATCGTGAGGATGGGACCCTCCGCCATCAGAACCATCCGCTCGACAAGATGTTCAAGCTCGCGGATGTTCCCCGGCCAGGGGTAGGCGGTAAGGCAGTCCCCCACCTCCGGGGAAAGGCATTCGACCTGCTTTTTGAGTTTCCGGTTGAATTTCTCGAGAAAATGGGCGGTAAGCGGGAGGATGTCTTCGGTCCGTTCCCGAAGAGGCGGGATATGGATCGGAAAGACGTTCAGGCGGTAGAAGAGGTCCTCCCTGAACTTTCCCTCCTTGACCTCCTGAGTGAGATTCCGGTTTGTGGCCGCGATAAGACGCACATCCACCGAGATGTTCTTCAGGCCGCCCACCCGTTCGAAGTTCTGGTCCTGGATCGCCTGGAGCAGTTTTGCCTGCATGTCCCGCGGGATTTCGCCGACCTCGTCCAGAAAGAGGGTTCCCCTGTGGGCCAGTTCGAACCTTCCCGGCTTCGTGGTCACGGCGCCGGTGAATGCCCCTTTTTCATAGCCGAAGAGCTCGCTTTCGACGAGATTTTCCGCGATGGCGGCGCAGTTGATCTTGATGAAGGGCTGTTCGCTGCGGGTGCTGTTCCGGTGGATGGCGCGGGCGACCAGCTCCTTGCCTGTTCCCGTCTCTCCGGTGATCAGGACGGTGGTCGTCGTGGGCGAAACCTTCCGGATGATCTCGTGGATCTCGGCCATGCGGCTGCTTGAACCGATGATCCGGTAACGGTCTACATCACCGGACGGCGCCGCGAGGTCGCGGTCGCCGAGCTGCCGGGTTTTGATCGCCTTCAGGATCACCGTTTTGAGCTCATCCTGCTCAAAGGGTTTGGTGAGATAGTCGAAGGCCCCCTTCTTCAGCGCGTCCACCGCGTTCGCCACGGTGCCGTAAGCGGTGAGGATGATCACCGGGAGCGAAGGGTCGTCCTGCATGATCCGGTCGAGGAGGCCCATACCGTCGAGCCGCGGCATCTTCAGATCCGTGGCGACGACGGCGATCTTCTCCTCCTTCAGGATCCGCAGGGCCTCCTCGCCGTCGGCGGCCGTGGCCACATCGTATCCTTCCTTTTTCAGCATGGCCTTGAGGACCAGCCGCATGTTCAGTTCGTCGTCGACGACGAGAATCTTGGCCGGTTTCATTGCGGCGCCATCCCTTCCTTTTGAGTTCCTCGGGCGTATTCCCGTCGCCCTGTCCTGCGGTACGATCAGATTTGGGGGCGGATTTCAAATCCTTCCCCTGTAGAATTATTTCCCGGTTCATCTCGGTCTGTCAAGACTCTTCCCTCCTACGCCACCGTTTCGAGGCGGATGAAGAAGATCGTCCCCTTCCCCGGGATCGACTTCACCCGGATTTTCCCCCCATGATTCCGGATGATGCGCTGGCAGACGGCCAGCCCCAGACCCACCCCGCGCTCCTTCGTCGTAAAAAAAGGGGTGAAGATCTGCCTGAGGGTTTCACGGCTCATTCCATGCCCCGTATCCCGGATGGAAACGCCTACGGCGTCGCCGGTGTCGCTTCCAATCCGGGATGTCCGGACCGTCAGCGTTCCCCCTTCCGGCATCGCCTCGATGGCGTTGAACGCGATGTTCAGAATGACCTGGTGGATCTGCTCCTGGTCCATCGGGACCGGCGGCAGATGGGGATGGAGCTCCATCTGTACATGGATCCGGTCCGAGAGGTTGTTCGCCTCGATGACGGCCATCGCCTTTTCGATCACGGTGTTGATCGGGCGCGGCTTCAAATCCGGCGAGTAGGGGCGCGCGTAGTTGAGAAATTGCGAGACGACCCGGTTCAGGCGGTCCACCTCTTCGGTAATCACGTCGAGCAGCTTCCGCTGCTCCTCTCCCTCCACCTCCGAGCGGAGGACCTGGGCGGCCCCCTTGATCGACCCCAGCGGATTCCGGATCTCATGGGCGAGGACAGGGGCCATCTTCTCCAGCAGGAGGGCCTTTTCCCGTTCCAGCTTTTCATCCAGGTCGTATGGGGAGGTGAAGACGTCCTTGATCGCGGGGTAGATCGTCGTGAGCAGCCGTTTCAGAATGACCTGAAAGGGTCCGATGGCGATGACAATGAGGAAAGAGACCATGAAGACGAGCGTGAAGGGCGGCGCGGGTCCTTTCCCGAAGAAGCCGATCACGAGGTAAAAGACGATGGTGGTGAAGAGGGCGACGATCAGGATCACCAGCGCGCGGGTCATGAGGTCGTGGAGTTCCGTCAGATGGGGGTGGGTGATCATGATCAGGATAAAGTAGAGCATGCCGGCGACGACCAGGTTGAACAGCGGCGGGATGCTGTAGGTGGCGATGGCCGCAGTGCCGGCGATGATGAGGTAGACGATCCGTTTCTTCTCCACGCCCACGGCCCTGCGTTTGGCAAAGGCGATCAGGGAGAGGTAACTCAGCAGCAGAACCGTTTCCCCGTAGAGGTAGATGAACGGTCCCATGTACTTCCATCCCGCTGCCGGGGTGAAAAGAAGCGCGGCGAGCCCTGCGCTGAAGAGGGCTGTGGTGCGGATATCCCTTTTTTTAAGCAGGGTTTGCTCCTCGCAGAAGTCGCGACTGAACTTGATGGTGAGGGGGGGGATGGCGAGGAGTCCCAGCCGCTCGACAAGAACCCAGAGGGGGACGCCTTGCGGCAAGGTCTCCCCGTGGAAGAAGGGATTGAAGAAGATGCCCCCTTTGTGAAAGGAGATGGCCAGACAGAGCGCGGCGAAGGAGAGATGCAGCGGCTCCCGCTTCTTGTTGATCATCAGCGCAACGGATACGGTGATGCCCACCGCCGTCAGCATGAAGATTTCCATGGTTGTCCGCCGCCTTTCCCTGGGGAGATCCTTGTCGAGTCCCGTTTGCCATACCGTAATCCCGCATCGGAAGTCAAGCGGAGGGAAATCGCTGCGTAGCGGGCTTCGCACCTCTGCCGGATATTACGCACCCCGGGACGGTATTCATGGCAGGCGCTCTGCGCGAAGGAGAAGCCTTTTTGCGTCAATGACCCGTAAAAGTTGACTTTTGATAATCAGACGATGTTATGGCACGGTTGCTGCTTATAGGCGCGCAACCGGCGGGTGCGGCGCCGGGTTGTAGCGTGCCCGGTCCGCAACAGAGACGGAAAAGCAAAGAGGAGAGGCTTTTGTAATGGATTTCAATCTGAGCGATGAGCAGAAGCAGTACGTGGAGACCGTGCGCCGTTTTGTCGGCAGGGAGATCATCCCCTGTGTGATGACCCTCGAAAAAGGCCACGACTTTCCGTTCGATATCATCCGGAAGGCCTGGGATCTCGGGATTCTGAACCTTTCCATCCCGGAGGCGGTCAAGGGGTACGGCATTGACCTCATCTCGACGGCGCTCATCATCCGGGAACTCTCCTACGGGGACAGCGGCATCGCAACCTCGGCCATGTGCAACGATCTGGCCAATGCCGTCATCGCCATGCACGGCACGGAGGCGCAGCAAAATGCCTTCCTGGCCCCTTTCGTGGAGCGGCCGCTGCTGGCTTCCTTCTGCCTGACGGAACCGGGGGCGGGTTCGGACAATTCCGCGATGACGAGCGTCATCCGGAAAGGAAAGGATGGAAGATACCTGCTGAACGGATCCAAATGCTTCATCACGAACGCCTCATTCGCCTCCCAATTTACCGTTTTTTGCAAGGTCGGCAAATCCTCCTCACCCTTCATCGCCTGCGTCGTTGTCCCGGCGATTGCGGTGGAACCGGACACGGCGGAGGCCGGGTCTCTCGCCTGCCGGGAGATCCCGCTTCCCTGCGGCGGACGGATCGTAACGGGAAAGCCGGAGGACAAGTTGGGACAGCATCTCTCCAACACGGCGACCGTCACCTTCGAAGATGTGGAGATCAGCGATGCCCAGATCATCGGCGACAGGCGGCTCGGATTTCAGTACCTCACCGATGTGCTTGACTACGCGCGGCCCATGGTGGCTGCGATCGGGGTCGGTATCGCCCGCCGCGCCCTCGATGTTACGCTGGCCTACACACAGGAGCGCCGGCAGTTCGGCCAGCGGATCTGCGACATGCCCGTCGCCCGCGAGACCCTGGTTGCGATGTGGAAACGGGTTGAACTGGCGGAGATGGCGCTGATGAAGGCGGCCTTCATGGTCCAGGAGGGGGCGCCCGATCGGGGCGTTTACGCCTCCCTTGCCAAGAATGTTGCCGCGGAGGCGGCCATATTCTGCTCGACGGAGGGGCTTCACCTCCACGGGGGATACGGTTTCATGGCGGAATACGAGATTTCGAAGCTGATCCGGGACGCGCAGATTGTCGACATCTACGAGGGGGTTCGCGAGGTCCAGAACATGATCATTGGACGGGAGCTGATCTGATGCTCTATCTGCACGGAATCGGCCATTTTTATCCGGAAAGCGTGATTACGAACCGGTTTCTGGAGGAGCTCGAGATCGGGACCGACGAGGCCTGGATCCTGGAACGCGTCGGGATCCGCGAGCGGCGGACGGTCCTCTCCCTCGACTATATCCGCCGGACGAAGAACGTCGATACGCGGGCGGCCCACGAGGCGAGCCTTTACCGGAATGCCGAGACGGGGGCGGCGGCGGCGAGGATGGCCATCGAGCGGGCGGGCATCACGCCCGGCGACATCGGACTGGTCCTGTCGGGGAGCAGCATCCCCTCCTTCTCGACGCCCGCGGAGGCGGCCACGGTGGCGGCGGAACTGGGGATTGACGCCCCCTGTTTGGATGTGAATTCAGCCTGCACGACCTTCGGGATGCAGGTCGCGTTTGTCGACCGGATGGCGGCGGATAAGCTTCCGCCGTTCGTGCTCATGGTTCAGCCGGAAGGGATCACCCGCGCCATCGATTACAGCGACCGGTCCGCTTCCGTCCTGTTCGGAGATGCAACCACGGCCGCCGTCGTCTCGGCGACGGTTCCGGCGAGGGCGGCCTTTACGGAATCCAGATGCTGTCCCAACTTGTCCTCCGGCTTTCCCGTTACGATCCGTCCGCCGCAGGGAAGCGGGATCTCC
>Ga0351876_1103_pt1 | contig 22431 bp, 17 predicted proteins | sample BONcelFGM3001C15_FD_206774 | JGI IMG/M metagenome (GOLD analysis project Ga0351876, IMG submission 206774) | Enriched cells from coal bed in the Powder River Basin, Montana, United States - BONCAT cells FGM rep3 HSBNCT.FGM.300.1.C15 ...
CAAATTATGTGGTCAATCTACCATCTTTCATGAGTTTCCGATCGAATCGTCCATCCTGCCTTCCGCCGCATCCCGTTCCGGAGCGAACGGCCCTGGGATCAGGTGCGATCCCGGTCGCGTTCGAAACGCTGCTCGGTGACACGGGTTCCCCACTGTTCGCCCTCCTGCTGGGAAACGAGGCGGAAACCGAACGTTTCGTAGAGGTGGCGCGCCGCGTCGAGTCCGGCGAAGGTCCAGAGAAAGATCCGGCGGTAGGCATGACGGTCGCAGAAGGAGACCGCTTCCGTCATGAGCCTGCGGCCCAGCCCCTTTCCGTGCATCTCCGGAGACACGATGAACCAGCGGAGGTGCGCGCCGTCCGTTTCCGCCCTGGATCCGTCGATGGCGATTGCGCCGGCTACACGGTCCTCGTGCAGGATTGTCCAGAAGCCGTCGCGCCCCTTTTCGAAGCGGCGGAGGAATTCCGCGAGTTCCGTCGCGACTTTGGCCTCGAAGAAGAGGCCGAATTGCCAATGGCGGTGGTAGTAGGTTGCGTGCAGCTCGGCGATGCGGCCGATGGCCCCCGGGCGATAATCGAAAATCTCGTGTTGCATCTAATGACCGCCTCCGGTTTGATCGATAAAGCGCACCCGCGCTTTCGCCTCTTTTTACAACGGGCGCCGGCCCTTGCCGGCCTTTCTGGCGGGATTCGCCGTCTATATACATCACTTTTGGCCGATGAAGGAATCAAAATTTGACTTATCCCGGCAAATGAGGCAGAAAGACATCAAAATCAAGCGGGGGGAGGAGCGTGGGAGATGACGGAGAAGACGACCGCAGAAAAAATCCGTGAATTTTCGGAACGGAAAGCCCGGATCGGCGCGATGGGCGGCGAGAAGATGGTCCAAAAGCAGCATGAGCAGGGAAAATTGACGGCCCGGGAGAGGCTCGATCTCCTTTTCGATCCGGGAACGTTTCAGGAGATCCAGCTCTTTGTCAAACACCGCTCCACCCTCTTCGGCCTCGCCGGGAAGGAGATCCATGCGGACGGCGTCATCACCGGCTTCGGACGGGTCAACGGGCGGGTGGTCTTCGTCGCCGCCCAGGATTTCACCAGCGCCGGAGGGAGCCTTGGGGAGATGCACGCCCAGAAGATCTGGAAGGCGATGGACATGGCCATCGAGGCCAGGAAGCCGTTCCTTGCGCTGAACGATTCCGGCGGCGCGCGCATCCAGGAGGGCATCACCTCCCTGCAGGGATATGCCGGGATCTTCTACCGCAACAGCATTGCGTCCGGCTTTATCCCCCAGATCTCCGCCATCATGGGACCCACGGCGGGGGGCGCCGTCTACTCGCCGGCGCTCACGGACTGGATCTTCATGGTGCAGAAGAACAGCTACATGTACATTACCGGCCCCGATGTCGTGAAGGCGGTCATCGCGGAGGAGGTGAGCCATGAGGATCTCGGCGGTCCGATGGCCCATGCCGCCAAGAGCGGGGTCTGCCATTTCGTCACGGAGAACGATGCGGAGTGCATTGCCCGCGTGAAGGTTCTGCTCTCCTATCTTCCCGACAGTTGCCACAGTCCCCGGCCAGTTGCACCCTGTACGGACAGCGCGGAGAGGGAGTGCCCGGAGTTGGATACGGTGATCCCGGACAAGGCGTCCCGCGCCTACGATATGAAGAAGATCATCGCCGCCGTGGCCGACAACCATGAGATGTTCGAGCCCCACGAATACTGGGCAAAGAACATGGTGGTGGCCTTCGTCCGGATCATGGGCAGGTCCGTCGGCGTGATCGCCAACAATCCGCGTTTCGGCGCCGGCGTCCTCGATGTGAACGCCTCGGACAAGGCCGCGCGGTTCATCCGGTTCTGCGACGCCTTCAACATCCCCCTCTTGACATTCACGGATCTCCCCGGCTACATGCCCGGCACGCAGCAGGAATGGTCCGGGATCATCCGGCATGGCGCCAAAATGCTCCACGCCTATTCCGAAGCCACGGTCACAAAGCTCTCCGTCGTCGTCCGCAAGGCATACGGCGGCGGGTACATCGCCATGTGCGCCAAGGGATTGGGCGCCGATTATGTGATGGCCTGGCCTTCCGCGGAGATCGCCGTCATGGGGGCCGAAGGGGCGTGCAATGTCATCTACCGGCGCGAGATCGCGTGCGCCGAAGATCCGGCGGCAAAGCGTCTGGAACTGGCGGCCGCCTATGAAGAGCAGTTCAACAATCCCTATTTTGCCGCCGGGCTCGGCATCATCGATGAAATCATCCTGCCCCGCGAAACGAGGAAACGGGTGGCCGTCCTCCTCGATGCGTTTCAGGACAAGTCGGAGACGCGGCTTCCGAAGAAGCATAACAATATGCCGCTGTAATCAGTCAATGAAATTGAAATGGTCTCTGGATGGTTGCCGGCAGACAGGGGGTTCGGAATGACGGAAGGCTTCCTTTCCCGCATCTCCGTCGTCGAAGGCGATATCACCCGGCTTCATGTGGACGCCATCGTGAACGCGGCGAATTCCTCCCTGCTTGGCGGCGGCGGCGTGGATGGGGCGATTCATCGCGCGGCCGGACCGGGATTGCTCGCCGAATGCCGCCGGCTTGGCGGATGTCCGACCGGCGAGGCCCGCCTGACCGGGGGATACTCCCTGCCGGCGCGACACGTCATCCATGCCGTCGGACCTGTCTATAAGGACGGAAGGTCCGGTGAGCCGGGGCTTTTGCGATCCTGCTATCGGGAATCTCTCCGGCTGGCGTCCGAGGCCGGGTTGGCGTCGGTCGCCTTTCCATGCATCTCGACCGGTGTGTACGGCTACCCCAAGCCGGCCGCCTGCCGGGAGGCGATCACCGCCGTAACCGAGTGGCTGTCGGCGCATGAATTGCCGCGGTCGGTGATCTTCTGCTGCTATGGAGCGGAAGATGCCGAGCTCTACCGCCTCCGATTGAGACGTTGAAATGAAGCAGCGGCTCATTCCTTCGGGGTTGCGTTTGGCTGACCGGTGGGTTCCGGGAAGACCATGCGTCTCAGGCTCTCCAGATACTCCCTGTACCGGTCCAGATAGAAGGCGAGTCCACGGGAAAAATTTCTCCCGATAATCCCGTCCAGGAAGAGCTGGCTGATCTCCCGTTCCCGCTGCAGGATGCACTGCGACCGGGTGAAGATCTGCCGTTCCTCATCCGACATGGTCCGGATGCGGTCCGCAAGGACGCTCCGGGCGTGGGGTTGGTACATCCAGAAATAGAGGAGATCGAGGGCGTTGATGATGATGATCCGCTCAAGATCCTGAGCTTCGGCGCCGATGGTCCGGATGAACTGCTTTGGGGATTCGAGCATCTCCAGAACGTCCTTCTCGGGAAACAGAAGTTCGAGGCGGGCGTAGGTGTCGAAGAGTTGAACGAGTTTTGCGGTGTAATCCCGTTCCCGCATCCTCAGGTTTTCGTAACGGTCGGCCAGGCCTTCGATGACGCCGGCGACGCAGTCGGAAGCCGTCTTCGAGATGATGGCCGCCCATTTTTGGAGGACGTCGTTGATCCCCGCGATGCCCGCTTCAAAGAGGATGCCGCCGACGGCGGCGTTGAAGAAGATGGCGAGCGGAATCGAGAGGATGCTCCGGAAAAGGTTGCCGAAGATGGCTCCCTTCGGCAGTCCCCGGAAGGCGTTGTGGCTGGAGAGGTAGAGTCCGTTGGCCAGCGCCATGAAGCTGTAGAGGAGCGCCGGGTTGGTGGCCGTGGTGATCCCGAACACCCGATCGAGGATCACCGATTTCACGATGTAATCGAGCAGCGGCACCGAGAATCCGGTGAAGAGGAGCGAATCGGTCAGCCTTCCCCAGCTCACGTAGTCGTTCCAGCGCAGCAGCGGGGAACGGCGGAAGCCGCCCCCGCCGAGGACCGACTGGAGAATGTTCCGCAGCCCCGTAATGCCGAACCAGATGAAGGCCCCGAAGTAGGCCAGAAACCACCACTCCTTCGTCAGCGCAAAGGTGAGAAACGCCGGGATGAAGCCGACCAGGACCTTGATGGCGTTCTTGACGCCGCTGTTCAGATATTTCCAGGTTTTTCCCTGTTCCGCGCGCGGTTTTCTCTCCACCAGATAGAGCTCGTTGCCGCCCTCCTCGTGCAGACCTCCCAGCGGGAGGATGTTTCCCGGCGACTCCAGCCGGGTTGCATTCTCCTGGATTTCCCAATCCTGCACGCGCTGTTCCCCGAGGCGCCGCAACCCCGGCAGGCAGCGGAGGCGTTCGAACCATCTTTTCATAGTCCCCGGTGCGGGACAGGGCGGATAGGTTATCCTTGGATAGGCCTGCATACGAACGGGGATGACAAAGTCCACCGGAAACACGGCCTGCCGGATCGCCCTTTGTGCGCGCGGGGTCAGCGTCTCCCGGATGATCAGCCCCATGCCGTACTGGCGCCGGGAGCGGCCGGTGGAGTCGCTGCCGATGTTCGCCTTGAGGGGGACGACGCGGTAGTGAGACTGTAGAACGGGAATGTTGCGGAGAATCTCGGTCAGCTTTGCGATCCGGTCGGGGACACCTTGCCGCAAGGCGTCCCCCTCGTCCGAATCTTCAGTGCGCCGGATCATGCCGCGGATCAGTTTTTTCAGCGAGATGACGTTTCCCTCGTTGAGGGCCGTCTGCAGCTCGCTGATTTCCCAGTAATGGATCGTCTTTCCGGCGACATGGTCCTTCAGGTTGAAGATCTCCAGATGGGTGATCATCCCTTTGCAGTCATAGAGCATCTCCAGCACATCTTCCACGCCCAGATCGCTGAGGTTGAGGCAGATCCGATATCCCGAATGGAGCTGATCGAGTTTCAGCAGGAGTTCATGGGGGGCAAGCCGGAGAAGCGGCGGCGCATCTTCCGGATGGGGAGATGATGCGGCATCATGTCCCCATCCGGAAGATGCATCGTGTTTCCCGTTCGGATCGGGCAGGGATGGATTGTGGACCGGTCGGAGGTACTGTTCAACGATGGCCTCCGAATCGAGCTCCCGCATCCGGGCGACCAGGGCCTCCATCCAATCGCGTTCTTCCGTGGACGCCTCGCCGTAGCGCGCCTTGAGTTCGGAAACGCGGATTTCCATCAGCGGCAGCAGGCGGGTATGGATAAACTCCGCCAGATGGAGGATCGATGCCTGGCCGCTGCCGACAAAGGCAAGGAAATCAGCGGGTTCGAGCCACGGGAGTTCAACGCCGAGGACTTCGCGGATGGCCATTCGGTGTTTTTGGTTGAATTCATTCAGCACCGCGATGACATGGCTCTTCTGGTGTTCGGATACCTGGCGCCCTTCTTCCATGAAGCAGCGAACGGAGGGTTCCGCCAGGAAAGAGAGAAAATCCCGGGCGTCTGAGAACCCGCGCGGCACCCAGATCAATCGGATATTCCTTCCGCGGAACTGAGCGCCCATGGAGACCCCGATGCGGATGGTGATTCCCATGATCGAGCCGGCGTCGAGGAGCTCGGATGCGGCCGCCGGCGGCACGAAATTATAGTAGATTACCGTCAAGCGGCGGATCCCCTTGATCCAGGCGTCCATGATCAGGTGGGTGGGGGTTTTGCGTCCTTTCGTGTTGGCGTCGTGGACATGGTCGTCGAAGGCGATCTGGTTCCAGGCCTCCGGCATCTCCAGCAGATGGTAACGCTTCAACTCCTCGCGGATGAGGCGTGGTTTCCCCGACATCGCCACGCGGAAATCATGGGCCAGTTCGAGCTGCCTTTCATAATCCCCCCGCACCCGGACCAACTCCTTCACGATCTGGAGGAGCACCCTGGCCGTATTCCGGCGGAGTGAACTGTGGGTGATGTTCATCGCCTCATCGTGAAGGGCGCGCAATGCGGCCAGGCGGTCATCGGCCTTGCCGATTTCCAGGGAGTGGAGCAGGTTGGCCATCGCATAGGCGATGCGGAATCCCTGGGAGGCCGCCATCTCCTTGATGCCGTGGGGGTTCAGATAGGGATTGAGCAGGTCCTTGAAGTTTTTCCGGGATGCCTCCCGGCTTAAAACCTCCTGGATCAGCTTAATCAGCTCGTGGTCTTTCCGGTCGAAGAGGAATCTTGCAAAGAGGGGTTTCATAAGAATGGTCCCGATAATCCGTCAATGAAGACCTTGCCGGTATTCGGCGACCCACCCGTCAACCACGTCGATCAAACTCTGAAGGGGCCGGGAGATGTACTTGTCCTTGTGGTGGATCAGATAGAATTTTCGCGTCATCGCAGGGTCGGAGAGGGGGATGGCCTTCAGTTTTCCCATCCCGATCTCTTTGCTGGCGACCCGCCTCGTGATGATGGCTACGCCCATCCCCTCTTCGACGGCGGTCTTGATCGCCTCGTTGTTGGAAAGTTCGAGGGGAATGGTGACCTGGAGGTTGTGTCTCCGGATGTACTCTTCGACACTCTTGCGGGGAGCCGATCCCTGCTCGTGGACGATAATCGCATGGCCGGCCAGATCCTCCGGCGCGATCACCGCTTTCATCGCAAGGGGATGCCCCGGCGGGACAATAATCTGGTAGCTGTCCTCCAGGACCTCGCGGGAGATCAGCTTCTTGTGCGGCACCGGGTAGGAGATGAAGCCGAGATCGTTTGCAAGCGTCGCCGTCTTCTCCACGATCAGGTCCGTCGGCAGGGTTTCCATCGAGATTCGGATCTTGGAATGTACGGTACAGAACCGGTCCAGCATGAAGGGGAGGTAATAGGATCCGAAACTTTCGCTGGCGAGGATCCGGATGAAGCCCCGCTTGCGCTGCTGAAAATCCCGGAGGCTCTCCTCCGCCTGATTTTCCATCTCGAAGATCGATTCGGCGATGCCGTAGAGCACCTCGCCCGCGTCCGTCAGGGCCATCTTTCGGCCGAAACGGTTGAAGAGCTTGATCTCGTAGTGCTCCTGAAGGCGCTGGATCCCCTTCGTGATGGCCGGCTGGGTGATGAACATGGCCTCCGCGGCGGCGCTCAGGCTCCCATGCTTTGCGGCCAGGTAGAAGATCTTCAGTTGATTGAGATTCATAACCTTAAATTATCCGTTATATAAGATATATTAATTTGACTTATTTTATGTCCATCTCTAAACGTTTGTCAAGCGTTGTTGAGCAAAGGTCTGTTGCCCTCTGGGAAAGGAAAGAGCATGGGAGAAAGCATACTCAAGAAAAGAATCGGAATCGAGAAACAGGTGGACGAATTCATGGACCGCGTCAGCGAGGCGGGGCTGCTGTGCAAGAACGGGATGGAATCCTATCTGAAAGGAAACATCGATGCCTTTTGCCAGGCCATGACGAGCATCCGGGAGACGGAGCACAAGGGGGATGCGCTGCGCCGTTCCATCGAGCAGGATCTCTTTACCAAGACGCTGATCCCGGAATCGCGGGGGGACGTGATGGAGCTTCTCGAGGACATGGACGCCCTGCTCGATCGTTTTACGGGACTGATCTGGCAGTTCGAAATCGAGCGTCCCGACATCTGCCCCGAGTTTCACGACGACTTCAAGGAACTCCTTCAGTATTCGGTGGAAGCGGTGGAGGCGAATGTCCGTTCCTGCCGGGCCTTCTTCAAAGACATCCATGCGGTAAACGACCATATCCACAAGGTCTCCTTCTGGGAAAAGGAGTCGGACAAGGTCTCCACCCGGCTCCAGCGGGCGATCTTCAAGCGGGACGATCTTCGTTTGAGCCACAAGATGCACTTGCGCTTCTTCGCAAAGCAGGTGGACCGGATCGCCGACGAGGCCGAAGATGTCGCCGACCGCCTCAACATCTACGTCATCAAGCGCATGTTATAGGGGAGCCCCATGTTTGCCATTTTTCTGACCAGCGGCCTGTTCCTCGGGTGGTCGCTGGGGGCCAACGACGCGGCGAATGTCTTTGGGACCGCCGTCGGCACCCGAATGATCAGCTTCCGGAAGGCCGCAATCGTATGCGGGATTTTTGTCATCTTCGGGGCTGTCATCAGCGGGGCGGGCGCGGCGCAAACCCTGGGCGAACTGGGCGCCGTGAACGCGATCGCCGGCGCTTTCGTCGTGGCGCTGGCTGCGGCCGTTACCGTCTACTGGCTTACCGGTTTCGGGTATCCCGTTTCCACGACCCAGGCGATCGTCGGGGCGATTATCGGCTGGGATCTTTTTTCGGGGGCCCTGATCGATTATGGCGCCCTCGAGAAGATCGTCCTGAGCTGGTTCATCAGTCCGGTTCTGGCCGCACTCTTCGCCGCCGTGCTCTACAAACTGATCGCCCATGGGATCAAATATGCCCGGATCCATATGTTCAGCCTGGATTCACTGACCCGGTCGGGTCTGCTTCTGGCGGGCATCGCCGGCGCCTACGCCCTGGGCGCCAACAACATCTCCAATGTGGTCGGAATCTTCGTCCCCATTTCGCCGCTTGCGGACATCTCTTTTCTGGGATGGTTCAAGCTGACTGCCGCGCAGCAGCTCTTTCTGCTGGGCGGCGTCTCCATCGCCGTGGGGACCTTCACCTATGGGAAGAAGGTCATGCTGACGGTGGGGGCGGGGCTCACCGAGATGTCGCCGGTCGCGGCTTTTGTGGCCGTCCTGGCGAACGCCATCGTCCTGTTCCTCTTTGCATCACAGGGTCTGCAGACATTTCTTCTCGGCCATGGGCTGCCTGCCTTTCCCCTGGTCCCCGTCTCCAGTTCCCAGGCGATCGTCGGTTCGGTCATCGGGATCGGCCTGATCAAGGGGGGAAGGGGCATCCGCTGGCGGGTGCTCGGCGAGATCAGCGTCGCGTGGGTCGTGACGCCGATCGCCGCTGTTCTGATCAGCTTCGTCTCCCTGTTCGTCATCCAGAACGTCTTTCAGCAGAAGACCTACTTCCCGGTCGAATACCAGCTTACCGGGGCGGCGGAGCTGCGGATCCGGGAGGCGGGGATCGAGACGGACAAACTGGCGGACATCCGGGAGAAGACCTATCCGACGGCTTCCCGGTTTCAGAAGGCGTTATCCCAGCGCATGGCTTTGAGCGACCATGAGATCAATATCGTCATGGCGGCGACGGAAATCGACCGGATCATCGTGACGAACGATGCGGTGAATCGCGCCAACAACTCTTCCCTTACCGGCGAACAAAAAAGGGCGTTTCGCGCACAATGGCGGAGAAGTTTTGAACACCGGTGGCAACTGGAAAAGGCCCTCGCCGAGGCGTCGCCGGAGTGGCGGGCAAAGCCGGGAGACAAGGAACGGAATAAAGAAGTGGCAAGAGATCTGGACTATATTTACCGTCTGGTTCATGCATCCGAGTAATCGTATTCCTTCCGGTCCGGAGCGGAGGACATTTTAACCTTGACTTGCGTGGTCAGGAAGTATAGAAAAACGCAGTCGGTCCCGTTTCGGCATAGGGATCGCCTCCTGGTCGGGTTGGTCTTTGTATTCGCGATACGGCAGTTGGATCAGCAGGGGGTTGCAGCGGGACCAAGGCTGCAATATTTTCGAAAATTCATGATGACGGAGGTAAGGAGAATGAGTACAGAAGTGAAATCCCCGATGCCGGGTAAAATCCTGCAAGTTCTGGTCAATGTGGGAGATCAGGTAAACGAAGACGATGAGGTCATCCTGCTTGAGGCCATGAAGATGGAGAATCCGCTTTATGCCCCGGCGGGCGGGACCGTGAAGGAGATCAAGGTCAAGGCCAATGACAGCGTCGATACGGAACAGCTCCTGATGGTCATTGAATAAAACGCCGCCTTGATGCGTTTCATTCGAGTCCTATAGCAAAACGAAACAGGCACTTGCCAAAAGGCGTGTGCCTGTTTCGTTGATCGGGATAGCGAACGACGGCGAGCGGCAGGCTGTTCAAAAATGTCCGGATGCAGGGTCCTCGAAATCCTGAGCTGTGAGGCGTACTGTCTGGTACGTTGAACGGCGGATTATGAGGGAAACGCAGCAGATGGGCGTTTTTCAACAGCCTGTCAGGGCGCCCTGTTCGACCTCGCTCAAACACGTCTCGATGATTGCAAGCGCCCGGTCCATCTCTTCACGGGTGATCGTCAATGCCGGCGTCAGCGTGAGGATGTTCCCCATCGTGAGTTTGAAGCTGAGCCCCCGGCAGAGGGCGGCGTACATCACCGCCTCCGCTTCCTCAACGGCCCGCTCGCCGGTCTGTCGGTCCTTCACCAGTTCGATCCCTAAAAAAAGCCCCAGGCCGCGGACGTCGCCGATCAGCGGATGACGCTCCATCATTTCTCCCATCCGCGCGAGGGCGTGCCGGCCGAGCTCACGGGCATGTTCCGCCAGACGGTTCTCCTCGACATAGCGGATCGTCGCCAGCGCCGCGGCGCAGGCGACGGGGCTCTTTTCGTGCGTGTAGTGGCCGAGCGCGCGGTTGCCCGCGACGTCGAGCCCCTCGCGGGCGATCAGCGCCGCGATCGGAAAGACGCCTCCACCCAGCCCCTTGCCGATGACGAGCATGTCCGGGATCACGTCGAAATTCTCGCAGGTGAACATCCGGCCGGTCCGGCCGAGGGCGTGGGGGATCTCGTCGAAGATCAGGAGCGCCCCGTGGCGGTCGCAGGCCTTCCGGATGATCTGCCAGTATTCGGGCTTCGGGATGTAGGGGGTGCTCCGGATCGGTTCGGCGATCACCGCGGCGATGTCGCCCTCCTTCTCCAGGACGTATTCCACATAGCGGGCGCACATCATGTCGCAGCCGCCGCGGCCGCGGCATTCATAGATGCAGCGGTATTCGTCGGGGGGCGGCACATGTTCCGTTCCGGGCAGCAGCGGCCCCATATCCTGGCGGAAGATCGCCTCGCCGCCGATCGAGATCGCGTCCAGTGAGGCCCCGTGAAAGGAGTCCCACATCGAGATCGTCTTGTGGCGGCCGGTCGCGATCCGGGCGAGCTTCAGCGCCATGCCGATCGCCTCGGCCCCGCCGGGACAGAAGAGCACGCGGTTCAGATCGCCCGGGGCGATCTCGGCAAGCTTTTTGGCGAGATCGACGGCGACCCGGTTCGTGTAGCGCCTTGTGCAGAAGGGGAGCCGGTCCAACTGTTCTTTGATGGCGGCGATGACCGCCGGGTTTGAGAAGCCGACCTGATGGACGTTGTTGCCGTGAAAATCCATGTAGCGCCGTCCCTGGAGATCCTCGATCCAGATCCCGCCGCAGCTTTGCATCGCGTTCAGGCAGGGGGTCGAGAGGGACTGCTTGAGAAAGTATCTTTCGTCCTCCGCGAGCAGCGCCCTTGTTTCGGCATTCAGATTCTCCTCCTGCCATTTTTGCCTGCGCGGCGAGATGTTGATATCGCCTTCCGATCGGTGAAGTTTTTCCATGCTCATCCTCGCTCCGAAATGAATTTCTGCCTGTTTTCCGTAACATCCCCGCCATGGTGAAGTCAAATCTTCTTTTGTTATGGGTTGGATCACTTTTTTTCCCTTGATATCGATCTCTCCGGTAAGGTGCGGGAATGGTCGATGCGCGGGCTCCTGCAGAATGGGAGCTAACGCCGATTGGCGTGTTCTTTCAGAAAGAGCAGAAAAAGGGGGCAGACGCCGATGATCAGGGCCGACAGGAGGAAAGGGGCCATGAAGGTCGATGTGAGGTCTTTCAGCCAACCGGCGATGCCGACTCCCACGGCCTGACCTATGCCGTGAATCAGTGTGGAAACGCCGAATATTTTGTCCATTTTTGCCATGGGGATGTGATCGCCGAACATCGAGGCGATGAGGGTGATGGCGCCGTTGAAGGTGAAGGCAAATAAGGCGCCGGAAATATAGAGGACGCTCTTTTCTTTCCAGAGGGTGGCCAGGAGAATCGAAGCGCACAGTAAAATAAGATCGATGAGGGTCACGGTTTTTCTTCCCAGATGATCGGAAACCATCCCCCAGAAGAGGCATCCGAGAACCGAAAAGAGTCCGAACAAGGACCAGAGCAGACCCGCTTCTTTTACGGACAGCCCGATCTCCTCTACGGCGTAAGCGACGACGAAGGTCGCAAAGATGATATATCCGAAACCTACCAGGAGATAAACGATCAGGATGTTCCTCAACGAAGGGTCGCCGGAGAGCAGTTTCAAGGTGGACTCCTGGGAGTTGCGGTGCGGACCTGATTCGACGAAAGAGAGGTTTTCTTTCAGGAAAAAGGAGCTGACCCAAGCGACCAGAAGCGATACGGCGCCGAGGACAAACCAGGCATGACGCCAGCCGCCTGTTCCAAACCGTTCCAGGATGAGGGGCGCCACATATCCGATGACGATGATCCCCACGCCGGCGCCGCTCATGATGATGCCGAGGGCGCTGCCGCTTCGCCTGATCGAAGACCAGCCGATGATCAGCGGAATCAGCGGAATATAGGCGCCGGCGGCGCCGGCGCCGATCAGAAAGGCCAGGATCAGGCAGAGGTAAAAGGAAGAGACGAATCCCAGGGCCATCATCGCCAGCCCGACCAGGGCGCAGGAGACGTTGATCACAATCGACAGGCCCCAGCGCTTCGAGAAGGCGCTGCACAGGTAGGCGAACAGGAGGTAACCGATCAGGATGCCCACTTGGAAGAAGCCCATATGGGTATTGGTCAGCCCCAGGTCGCTCTTCATGCTGGGCAGGAGGGCCGTGTAGGCGAAACGTCCGAATCCCAGTGCGGTGAGCTGGATCAGGAAACCCAGGGCGAGAATGATAAAATAGGTCTGCTTGTGCGATAGCACAGAAGGATTCGGGTTGTGCATTCTTCACCGAAAGGATTCAGTCATGCCCGAAAAAGCGCCTCACCTTACCCTTCTTTTGAACATTCATCAAGATCGTTTACCCACCCCCATTGCTTCAAATCATCATGTTTCCGGAGGAGTGGCCCAAAAGGGAGCTGCGGGATGAAATACTTATTGTTTCCAGTAACATCCCCGCCGTGGTGAAGTCAAATCTTCTTTTGTTATGGGTTGGATCACTTTTTTTCCCTTGATATCGATCTTTTCCGCAGGGATAATCCGTCGGCAGGATTCGGAAAAAAGTTTTGTTGCGGGTGAAGCGGGCGGTTTGTGCTTGGGATCGCTTTTCCAAAAGGAACATCCGGAGAAATCGGGAGGGTATCGGCATGGAAAAAGGGGGAATCGTGAAACCGTGTGAACGACCGGAGTCGGAACAGGGGGATGTCAACACCACCCCGGCGCGACGGAGGTACTGGGAGCGGAACCTCTCCGGCGAGACGCGGGAATGGTTCGAGGAGGATGGCCGCTATTTCCTCCACCAGAGCCTCTCCACCCCCGTTCTGAACGTGATCGCACGAGCGGAGGGAATTTATATCGAGGACCTGGCGGGCCGGAAATACATCGACATGCACGGCAATGGCGTGCACAACACCGGCTTCAACCACCCTGACGTGGTCGGGGCGGTCCGGCGACAACTGGATGCGTCGCTCACGTTCTGCCCGCGGCGCTACACGAATATCCCCGCCGTCCGGCTGGCGAAGAAACTGGCGGAGATCGCACCCGGCGACCTCTGCCGGACCCTCTTCTGCCCGGGGGGGACGGACGCGGTCGAGATGGCGCTGAAACTGGCAAAACTGGTGACGGGCCGTTTCAAGACCATCTCCTTCTGGGACTCCTTCCACGGGGCCGGTTTCGGCGCTTCGGCCGTCGGGGGCGAAGAGCACTTCCACGGCGGCATCGGTCCGCTCGTTCCCGGGGCCTTTCATGTGGAATTCCCCAATTATTATCGCAATCCCTGGGGTTTCACGGATCCGGACGACGTCGACGCCGAATGCCTCCGGCAGATCGAACTGGTGTTGCGGAGGGAACCGGAGATGGCCGCGGTGATCGGAGAGCCGGTTTCCGCGAATCCTGTCGTGCCTAGCCGGCGCTACTGGGAAGGGGTCCGGGATCTGTGCCGGCGCTATGGCGCGCTGTTGATCTTCGACGAGATCATCGAGGGGTTCGGCCGGACCGGAAAGATGTTCGCGAGCGACCATTACCTGACGCCGGACATCCTGGTCCTCGGCAAAACGCTCGGCGGCGGGATCGTACCCCTCGCGGGGATTGTGACCCGGGAGGAGTACAACTGCTGCGGGGAGCGCTCCATCGGCCACTACACCCACGAGAAGAACGCGCTGGCGGCGGCCGCCGGCCTGTCCGCGATCGAGGTGATCGAGAGGGAGAAGCTCTGCGAACATGCGGCGCGCCTGGGCGCCCATGCGCTGGAACGGCTGAACGGGATGGCGGAACGCCACCCGCTGATCGGCTGTGTGATGGGGATCGGCCTCCACATCGGCATCGACCTGGTCCGCGACCGGAAAACGAAGGAGAGGGCGACACGGGAGGCGGAGACGGTGATGTTCAAATGCATGGAGCGGGGGGTCGCCTTCAAGACGATCGACGGCAACATGATCACGCTGCGGCCGGCCCTCGTGATCACGCAGCAGCAGATGGACGGCGCCCTCGATGTGATCGAAGAGGCGATCGGCGAGGTGGAGCGGGGGGCGAACTACTGAGATTCGATAACCGAAAGGAGAAGGAGCGCAATCATGAAGGTATTGTGTCTGGGCGGTGCGGGCAGGATCTGCCGTGAATCGGCGCTGGATCTGGTGCAGTTTTCTGATTTTGAAGAGATCACGATCGGGGATTTCGACGAAAAGGCAGGCCGCGAGGTGGTCGCCTGGCTCGACGATCCGCGGGTCAATTTCAAAAAGGTCGATGTGAAGGACAGGGCCGCTGCCGTGAAAATCATGAAGGATTACGACATCGTCATGGACGGAACGACGATCACCTTGAATGGTCTCTCGACCGCCTGCATTGCGGAGGCGGGCTGTCACGGCATCAACCTGAACGGTTTCGGCGAGGAGTATCCCTACGATCCGCTCTTCAGGAAACACGGACGGACCCATGTTCCCGGTTTCGGCATGACGCCCGGGACCACCGACATGATGGCGAAGTATGCGATCGACCGCCTCGATACGGTCGATACGGTCCGGATCAGCCACGGCGCCTTCCGTCCCATCGCCTTCTCGCCGTCGATCACCGAAACGACCAGTTACGAGTACGACCCGAAGCTGCCCGGCCGTGTGGTTTACGAAGATGGAACGTTCGTCCAGGTGCCCCCATTTGCGCGGCCGCTCGATGTGGAACTGCCCGCCCCTTACGGGACTCATCCCCAGTATATCATTCCCCATTCGGAGACGAAGACGGTGGCCGCCTATTTGGAGGAGCAGGGAAAACAGGCCCGCCTGATCGAGGTTCGCGGGACATGGCCGCCGCAAAACATGCAGCTCGTCCGGGCACTCTACGACTGGGGAATCCTGCGAAACGACAAGATCCGGATCGCGGGCGTCGAGATCGGGATCATGGACGCGGTGTCGGCCTATCTGATGCAGTATCCGGTAGGTCAGGAAACGGAACTTTACGGATACGCGCTGCATATCGACATAACAGGGACGAAGGGGGGCAAAAAGCTGCGGTATCTGCTGACCCATACGCATCCGGCCTCGGACGGCTCGATTGCAGGCTGGGAAAAGCTCCGGGCCTATACACGCTGCGTGGGAATCCCGATGGCGATCGCCACGGTCCTGATTGCGAAGGGAAAGGTGAAGCGGACAGGCGTCGTCGTGCCCGAGTTTGCGTTCGACCCGGAGGAGATCTTCCGGGAATTGGAGAAACGGCAGATTTTGATCCATATCGGTGTTACGAATCTGTAGATCTGAACCGGAAAAGGATAACCATGGATTATCAGTTATATGATTATTATTAATTTGACTCATGTATTGAGTGCTATATACAGGGTGTAAACTTTCTTGGACAAGCGTGTGAATGCCCCCTTCAGGGGGAAAGGTGCTCCTTGTCTATCTTTGACAGGCCACGATGATTTTGTTATGAACCGGCAGATTTCAGTTTCTTGAACGTGGGTAGGTTTTCTTGGGTCAATGGGATCTGAAAGGGGGTGACACAGCAGGGATTACCGATACGGTTTCTGAAGATCCATTTAATGCATTCAATTGAATTGGAGGAAGATCATGAAAGGAAAGTTCATTGCCGTCGTCGTCGTTGCCATCTTCTCGGTCGTTCTCGCGGGCAGCGCCATTGCGGAAGAGATCAACGCCTACATGGGCACCTCTCCGGAAAACAATGTCAAAATTGTCAATTTCATCAAAGAAAAAACAGGGATTACCGTCAATCAGACCTTCCAGTCCTTCGGCGAGATCGAGGCACGGGTGAAGGCCGAGGCGCCGAATTTCAACGCGGACATCATCGTCGGCTGCGGTTCGCCGCTGGCCTTCATGGCCAAGAAAAACGGCTGGGCCGTTCCCTATGTCTCCAGCGCCTGGAATGGCGTCTCCGATGTCTTCATGGATCCGCAGGGCGCCTGGTACAACATCGCCAATTTCTCCTTCGTCCTGGTCGGCAACAAGGACCGTCTGGCCAAGGCCGGATACACCATGCCCAAGAGCTGGAAGGATTTGCTCGATCCGAAATGGAAGGGCGAGATCGTCATGTCCTCGCCGTTGAGCTCCGGCACCGCGAACATGATGAGGTTCTCTTACCTCGCCCTCTACGGAGAGGATGCGGGGTGGAAATACATCGCCGATCTCGACAAGAACATCCACCACTACACCCGGAGCGGCAATGCACCGACCGATCTCGTCGGCAGAGGCGAATTCATGCTGGGTCTCACCTCCGATGAGAACGTCAAGAAACGAATAGACGACGGCTATCCGCTGATCTGGACCGTGCCTGAAGAGGGGACCGGCTATGACGGCACTTTCGCCTTGATCCTGAAGGGCACGAAGAAGCAGGCTGCCGCCCAGAAGGTCATCGATGTACTCGGAACCCCCGAGTTCAGCAAGGTCATGGCCGACATCGGTTATGTGACACCGCGGCCGGCGCCGAACAAACTCTACGGATCGACCCTGCCCAAATACATCAAGATCGATCTGGGCAAGGCCGCCGAGGACCGCCCGAAGAACAACGATATCTGGAAGCAGAAGTTCAGAACCGATTTCAAATAGTTCGTCCGACCACGCGTATCACTGGAGGAGAAAGATGGCGACAGCGGAACTCTCCGTCAAATTGCAGTCCAGCAGCGGCAGCCGGGTAAAGGATTTCCTGAATGCGAACATGGTGAACATCCTGGCCGCCTTTTTGTTTCTGCTGCTCGCCTTCTTTCTCCTCTACCCCATCATTGCAGTGCTGATCAAGAGCATCCGGGGACCGTCGGGATTCACGCTGCAATACTATCAGAATTTCTTCAGCAAAAATTACTATTACCAGTCGCTGATCAACACGCTGCTGCTCGGGGCGATCAACACAGCCGTCTGTCTCGTGATCGGTTTCTGCCTCGCCTACATGACCACGCGGGGACCCTGGATTCTCCGGAAACCGCTGAAGATCATCTCCCTCATTCCATTGATCGCGCCGCCGTACCTCTTCGCCCTTTCGCTGATCATCCTTTTCGGCCGCAACGGGCTCGTTACGCGGGCGCTGGACCTCCACTGGGAACTCTACGGTTTCAGCGGCGTCGTGATCTCGCAGACGCTCGCCTTCATCCCGCTCGCCTACATGATGATCGAGAGCACGCTGATGTCGCTCAATCCCAACCTCGAGGAGAGCGCCTATGACATGGGGGCGTCGGAGGCGACCATTCTCCGGACGATCACGATCCCGCTTCTGGCGCCGGGGCTTCTGAAGGCGGCGCTGCTGATCTTCGTGATGACCATCGCCGAGTTCGGAAACGCCGCGATCCTGGGCGGCAGGACCCCCTTCCTGGCGCCGGATACCTACACGATGATCACCGGGGAGTCCGATTTCAACATGGGGAGCGTCCTCTCGGTCGTGCTGATCGCCCCCTGCATCCTGATCTTCTTCATTCACAATTACCTGTTGGAAGGGAAGAAATTCACCACGATCGGGGGCAAGCCGGTCGCCTCCGAGCCGCGCAAGATCACCCCGCTGATCAAGGTGCCCTTCGTCATCATCACGACGGTGGCGGCCGGGGCGATCTTCATCTGTTTTGCGGTGGTTTTTGTCGCCTCCTTCTACAAGATCCTCGGCGTCACGCACAATGTTGTGCTGTCCAATTATCTGGATTTCACATCCAATCGGGCGATTTACAACAGCATCCGCGTGAGCTTCGTGGCGGCCGTGATCGGCGCCGTAATCGGTGTGCTGCTCTCCTACGTGATCGTCCGGGGGAAATTCTTCGGCCGCAACTTCATCGAGATGGTCTCCCTTTCGGGCTTTGCCCTTCCCGGTACGGTCCTCGGCATCGGGTATCTGCTTGCCTTCAGCGCCCCGCCCCTGAAACTGACCGGCGGAATCATGATCCTGGCCTTGAACTGCGTCTTCCGTTTTCTGGCCGTCGGCGTCGAGGCGGGGATCAGCAAGCTTCATCAGATCCATATCGAGATCGAAGAGGCCTCGGCAGATCTCGGCGCCAGCTTCCTGACCACCTTCTCCAGGATCGTGCTGCCGATCATGTTCCCCGCCTTCATTGCGGGCTTCATCTATACCTTCATGACGGCGATCGTCTCTCTGAGCGCCGTGGTCTTCCTGGTCAGCCCCGGTTTCGAGCTGGCCGCCGTGAAGATCTTCGACGCGGCGGTATACGGGGAAATCGGCATCGCCTCGGCCACGACGATGAAGCTGGTCGCGATCGTCATGATCTGCATGATGATCCTGAATTTCATCAGCAAGAAGACCAGGCTTGGCAGCGGCATCGTCAAAAAACCAACATAGCATGAAAAAGAAAGGGGCTTTTGGGAGATATGGGCAGCAACGAGAATGAAAAGCCGATGTTGATTTTGAAGGATATCCACAAGTTCTATGGAACGAACGAGGTGCTCAAAGGGGTGTCGCTGGAGGTCCGAAAGGGCGAACTGGTCACCTTTGTCGGTCCCAGCGGCTGCGGAAAGACGACGCTTCTGAGACTGATCGGCGGCTTCACCGATATCAGCTCGGGGGACATCATCCTCGACGGCCAGCGGATCAACGACCTCCCCCCAAACCTGAGGGACACGCGGATCTGCTTTCAGAACTACGCGCTCTTTCCCCACATGACCGTGGCGGAGAACGTCGGCTACGGATTGAAGATCAACAAGTGGCCCAAGGAGAAGATTGCCGCCCGGGTCCATGAGCTTCTCGAGATGGTCGAGTTGGAGGCGTTCGGAGACCGGATGATCGATAAGCTTTCTGGCGGACAGCAGCAGCGCGTCGCGTTTGCGCGGGCGCTCAGCCTCGAACCGAAGGTGCTGCTGCTCGACGAGCCCCTCTCCAACCTCGATGCGAACCTGCGGCTCGTCATGCGCGAGGAGATCCGCAAACTCCAGGAAAGGCTGCACATTACGACGGTCTTCGTGACCCACGACCAGTTCGAGGCGATGGCGATTTCCGACCGGCTGGTCGTCATGAAGGACGGTCTGATCGAACAGGTGGGGAGCCCGATCGAGATCTACGAGAAACCGGCGAACGAGTTCATTGCGGCATTTGTCGGATATGTCAATTTCATGGAGGGCCGGGTTGCTTCCGTGGACGAAAAAACGCGCGATGCCGTCATCGAAACGGAATACGGCAAGATCGGGATCACGTTGCAGCAGGACGATATCCACCCCGGAGACGACGTCCTGATGGTCATCCGCCCGGAGAGCGTGAACCTCTCGTTGGACTGCGGCTCCGATCGCCCGAATGTCCTCTGCGGGAACCTTAAATCCTATATGTATGCCGGCTCCATTGCCAAATGCACGGTGACGATCGGCGACCGGACCATGATCATCGATCAGTACAACCCGCGCGACGCGCAGCATTTCAAACAGGCCGAACGGGTTGAAGTGGAGATCCCCCGCAGCGTCCATCTGCTGAAAAAGGGATTGTAGCCGATGTATGGGGCAGATCCGCCTATGTCGCAGGTTTCATCCCGAATGATCGGGCTCACCAGTTCTATCCTATCAGAGAACCGGATATTTATCGTGCTCAGCCTGCGGGTTCGTATCCCGCCTGTTTGAATCGGGCCTGCACCGGCGGGCTTGTCAGATAGCCCAGGAAGGCTTGCGCTGCCTCGGGATGAGGGGTGCGTTCCAGCAGGACTCCCGCATAGGTGGTCATCTCCTGCAAGCCGGCCGGATACGGGCCGACCAGGGAGACCTCCGGCACGGAGAGAATCTCGCTGATCTGGGTGAGGCCGATTGCATTCGCGGTTGACTTCGCCATCTGTTGCATCGACGCCTTGCCGCCGCCGGCCTCCCGTACCTTTTTTCGCACCTCGTCCCCGATCCCCAGACGATCCGCCACCCGCAGAAAGTAGGCTCCGGCGGTGGCGATCTTTGGATCGGCATGGTAGATCTCCGTTGCATCCAGGAGCGCCTGTTTCAGCTCCCCGGATGTTCCAACGGCGGGGTGGGGCGCGCCCTTTCGGACGGCGATGCCGCCGCCAACCTTTCCGAGCGGAACGGTCGTACCGGGCCGCACCAGCCCCCTGGCCTGGAGTTGTTCGATGATGGCCGGCGTGACGATGGCGAGGTCGGCCGGTTCACCGGCATAGATCCTGTCCCGGAGCGCCCCCACCGGGGCATAGGCCGGCCTGACGGTGAGGCCGCTCTCCTCTTCGAAGGTTCCCACCACATCCATGAGGATCGATTCGGTCGCCCCTGCGGCCAGGATATAGAGTTCCATGGCTTGCACCTCTTCAAAAAAAGTACTTCTGCGATAAAAGATGAGATTGAGATTGCTTCGTCACTCCGCTCCCCGCAATGCCGGGAAGGGCTGAAAGTCGGATCTCGCCTCGGCGGGGCCGGCCGGCAGATGGATCGCCCGGCCGGGCTTCGGCGCGACAAAGTCGTCCGGGGCGATACCCTGATCCTGCAATGTCAAGGTCAGACCATCCACCGCATCTTCGAATCCGTCGGCGCCCAGTTGGAAGACCTGGAAATGGGCGGCGATGCTCAGCGGCGCGCCCAGATCCAGGTGCGCCTGGATGGCCTCGGCCGGTCCCATGTGGACTCCGGAAGAATAGGGAAGGGAGGCGTTCGCCTCCCGCGGCCGGAAAGGGGAGATCGGCAGGATTGCCGCCCGGATCGATGGAAAGCGGCGTGCGATCTCCCGGAAATGGGGACCGTACCCCGTGTCTCCGGCAAAGAAGAGGTTTCCCGACAGCCCGGATACGACAAAACCTCCCCAGAGGGTCTCGTTGCGGTCCCACAGCGTGCGTGAAGAAAAATGCTGCGCCGGAACCAACGTGACCGTCACCTCGGCAGAGAGACGGACCGTCTGCCACCAGTCGCGCTCCTCTACGTTGGGAATGCCCGTGCCGCGGACAAGATCGAGATTGCCCAGCGGTACAACCGCGCGCAAAACGCCCTTTTCGGCGAGACGGCTCAGCGTCGGAAGATCCAGGTGGTCATAATGGTTGTGGGAGACCAGAACGGCGTCAATCGGCGGCAGCTCTTCAAAGCGGATGCCGGGGGGCGTACGCCGCCGGGGACCGGCCCAGGAGATCGGGCTGCACCGTTCGGACCAGATGGGGTCGGTCAGGATGTTCTGGCCGTCCATCTGGATCAGAAACGTCGCGTGGCCGACCGGGGTCACCGACAGCGCCCCTTTCGGGACGCGGGCCGTCGGAGGGGGGCCGGGCGAAAGATCCACGATTTGCGGCCATTCCGGCCGGTCATTGCCGAAAATGAACCGCAGGATCCACGGGAAGCGCATCCGACCCGGCGCCTGGCCGGGAAGAGGTTGGGGGATCCAGGGGTTGAAGTAGCGGTCGCCATCGAAGTGGTCCGATCCCTGAAGCCCGTTTTCGGTGGCGGCGTCCGGCGCCGCCCCGTCCAGGGGGAGCGCCGGGAAGGAGATCAGGAAGAGGAGGATCGGGAATAGAAGCCATCCCCGTTTCAGGGGTATTTCCCCTTTCGAGACCCTGAAAAGCATTCGATTCATCATCATGAATACTTCTTCCCCTTCTTATTCGGGGAAGCGAAATCTCTCGATTTGGGATACCCTTTGCTGCCCTTTTCTTTCCGGTCCCTTCTGCCGGCATACTCGATCTGCACCCGGCGGTTGTTGAATTTCACCTTCTGAAACGCGGCGATCAGCGTCTCCGCCTGCCCCGAATCGGTTTCAAAGGAAGAGCAATTTTTCATCACATCGACGTTGACGACGCGGAGGTTCGCCACTTTTGCCGTTTCGACGAGGTAACTCTTAAGGCGCTTGGGCGTGAACCTTTCCATCATTCCGAGATTGACAAACAGTTTTGCGGCGCCCGTGCCGCTCTCCCGCTTTTTCAAATCCACGTTGATGTCCGGGGCATTCCGGTAGTAGCTGAGGAAGCGGTTGAACTCGGCGGAGACGAACCGCTGGATGATCTCTTCCCTGCCCAAATCTTTCAGCTTTTCATATACGGCCGGCAGGAAGGCGCCGATCTCCTGATGCTGGATCTCGGTGCTCTTCACCTTGTCCACGAGGTGGTAGAGCTGCTTTTCGCAGACCTCGGTTCCTGTGGGTATTTTGACCGACCTAAATTTCTTCCCGATCTGTTTTTCGATCAGCCGG
>Ga0351876_1106_pt1 | contig 22092 bp, 35 predicted proteins | sample BONcelFGM3001C15_FD_206774 | JGI IMG/M metagenome (GOLD analysis project Ga0351876, IMG submission 206774) | Enriched cells from coal bed in the Powder River Basin, Montana, United States - BONCAT cells FGM rep3 HSBNCT.FGM.300.1.C15 ...
CTATCGATTTTAATGGGGAAATGATGGATAGGAACGGGACGAAAACAGACGAACCATTCAACGTTTAAGGAGGTTAGAGATGGCTAAGAAAAAATTTGAGAGGACGAAGCCGCATCTGAATATCGGCACCATCGGTCATGTTGATCATGGAAAGACCACATTGACGGCCGCGATCACAAAACACTTGGCCTCCAAGGGATTTGCCGAGTTCAGGCCCTTTGATTCTATCGATAATGCTCCGGAAGAAAAGGAGCGAGGGGTCACCATCAACATCTCCCATGTGGAATATCAGACGGATAAGCGGCACTATGCCCATGTCGACTGTCCGGGTCACGCCGACTATATCAAGAACATGATTTCCGGTGCAGCCCATATGGACGGCACGATCCTGGTTGTTGCGGCGTCCGATGGTCCGATGCCGCAGACCCGTGAGCACATTCTACTCGCCCGTCAGGTACAGGTGCCGTCTGTCGTCGTTTATATGAATAAGGTTGACTTGGTGGATGATCCCGAGCTCCTCGATCTGGTGGAGCTTGAGCTGCGGGAACTGCTGACGGCGTATGATTTTCCCGGCGATGACATCCCCATTATCCGGGGATCGGCGTTGAAGGCCCTGGAGGCCGACGATCCGAAGTCGCCGGACGCGAAATCCATCTGGGAGCTTATGGATGCCGTCGATAATTTTATTCCGGAACCGGTCCGCGATCTGGACAAGCCTTTTCTGATGCCGGTCGGCGATGTGTTTACCATTTCCGGTCGCGGGACGGTCGTGACGGGTCGTATTGATCGCGGTATCATCCGGACGGGTGAAGAGGTCGAGATTATCGGAATTCGCCCAACCTTCAAGACGGTCTGCACCGGCGTCGAGATGTTCCGAAAGACCCTTGACGAAGGACGCGCTGGAGATGATGTCGGAGTTCTCCTCCGAGGAACGAAGCGCGAGGAAGTAGAAAGAGGGCAGGTCGTGGCCAAACCGGGCTCGATCACGCCGCACACCAAGTTCAAGGCGCAGGTCTACGTTCTGACGAAGGAGGAAGGCGGCCGGCATACCCCGTTCTTCAACGGCTATCGTCCGCAGTTCTATTTCCGGACCACGGATGTGACCGGCGTGGCCAACCTTCCGGAAGGTGTGGAGATGGTCATGCCGGGCGACAATGTTGAAATGGAAGTGACGCTGATCACGCCGATCGCAATGGAGGAGCAACTCCGGTTTGCAATCCGGGAAGGCGGCAGGACCGTCGGCGCCGGTGTCGTCAGCAAGATTCTGGAATAGAACCGACATCAAATTGGGTTGAATGAAGCCATGAGAGATCAGAAAATACGGATTCGCCTTAAGGCGTACGATTATAAACTGCTCGACCGCTCGGTGGAGGATATCGTAGAGACGGCGAAGAGGACCGGCGCCCGCATCGGCGGGCCCATCCCGCTGCCCACCGAGATCAACAAGTATTGCGTGAACCGGTCGCCGCATGTGGACAAGAAATCGCGGGAGCAGTTTGAGATCCGGACGCACAAGAGACTGATTGACATCGTTGAGCCGACGCAGGCGACGGTCGATGCCTTGATGAAACTTGATCTGTCCGCTGGTGTGGATGTCGAGATCAAACTTTAGATGGGAAAGATAATGACAAAAGGACTGATCGGCAAGAAATTGGGCATGACTCAGATCTTCTCGGATGAAGGTGTTTCCGTTCCGGTGACGGTTATTGAAGTGGAACCATCCGTAGTGATTCAGAAGAAGACCGTCGAGGCGGATGGTTACGATGCCGTGCAACTGGGATATGGCCGCATCAAACAGCGCAATGTGACCAAGGCCCTTCAGGGGCACTTCAAGAAGGCGGACAAGGGATTGTTCCGGGTGCTCAGGGAATTCAACCTGGATCCGGAAGGTTGTGAAGCGGGTCAGGAGCTGAACGCTGAAATGTTTGCTCCCGGTGACTATGTGGACGTTGTCGGAACGACCAAGGGCAAGGGATTTGCCGGCGTCATCAAGCGCCACGGCTTCAGCGGCGGCAGGGCGACCCATGGTTCCATGTTTCACCGGGCCCCCGGTTCGATCGGCGCAAGCGCAGATCCGTCCCGCGTTTTCAAGGGAACAAAACTTCCCGGTCACATGGGGAGCGCAAGAATGACGGTGCAGAACCTGCTGGTATGGGCGGTCCGGCCGGAGATGAATGTGATCCTGGTCCGCGGCGCCGTCCCGGGCTGCAAAAACGGATATGTGCTGATCAAACAGGCAATCAAGAAGGCTCAATAAGCAGTCGCTTTTTAGGTGGAAAAAATGCCAGTAGCAGGTGTGTACGACATTGATAATAAAAGAGTTGCTGAGATTGAGCTCAGCGAGGCGGTCTTTGGCGCGCCGGTGAATGAGGACGTCATCTACGAGGTGGTTCGGATGCAGATGGCCTCCCGGCGGAGCGGGACCGCATCGACCAAGGGCCGTAGCGATGTCAGCGGAAGCAACAGGAAGCCGTGGCGTCAGAAGGGAACGGGACGCGCCAGGGTGGGAAACTCACGCTCTCCGATCTGGAGGGGTGGAGGGATCATCTTTGGACCCACGCCGCATGGCTATGCCTTCAAGGTTCCGAAGAAGGTCAGGCGGCTGGCCCTAATTTCCGCTCTCAGCATGAAATTCAAGGAAGAGCGAATGACCATTCTCCGGGATTTCCCGATGGAGGAGATCAAGACAAAGAGGTTCCAGGAGGTGATCGATCTTTTCGGATTCAAGAAGACCCTTTTCGTGATCGATCAGCAAAGACCGATCCTGGAGAAATCATCGCGGAATATCCCGGATGTCAAAATGGTCCGTTCGGAGGGGGTCAATGTCTACGATCTGCTGAAATATGATCATGTCGTTCTTCTCGAACCCTCTGTTCATAAAATCGAAGGGGCGTTGATAGCATAATGGAACTGTATCAGATCATCAAAAAGACGCTGATTACGGAAAAAAGCACGATCGCGAGGGATGCTGCGAATCAGTACAACTTTCAAGTTCACTCCAAGGCGAACCGCATCGAGGTTGGGCGCGCCGTAGAGAAGATCTTCAAGGTCAAGGTGCTGGCCGTCCGGGTGATGAATGTGCGCGGCAAAAAGAAAAGATCAGGCAAGGTCATGGGGCAGAGAAGCGACTGGAAGAAGGCCATCGTGACCCTCGCGCCGGGCAGCCGTATCGAGACCGGAGACGGTGTATAACCTGTCTTCCCGTGCGGGCTTAAGACAGCAAAGATGAGGGATTGAGGGGATGGGAATCAAAAAATACAAACCGACGTCGCCGGGAAGAAGGTCTCAGACCTGCTCCGATTTTGAGGAGCTGACGAAGTCGACGCCTGAGAAGGGTCTTTTGCGCCCCCTGAAGAAGTCCGGCGGCCGCAACAACTATGGCAGAATGACCAGCCGCCACATCGGCGGCGGGCACAAGCGCCGTTACCGTCTGATCGATTTCCGGAGGGACAAGGATGATATCCCGGCCTGCGTCGCTTCCATCGAATACGATCCCAACCGGTCATCCCGGATCGCATTGCTGAATTATGTCGACGGTGAAAAGAGGTATATCATCGCCCCGACCAAGGTGATCGTGGGAGATGCGATTGTCAGCGGAGAAAAGGCAGACATCAAGCCCGGGAATACCGTTCCTCTGAAGAACATTCCGCTGGGAACCCTGATCCACAATGTGGAACTCAAGGTTGGCCGGGGAGGGCAGTTGATCCGCGCGGCAGGCGCTTACGGCCAGTTGATGGCCAAAGAGGCGGGCTACGCCCAGGTGCGGCTCCCTTCCGGAGAAGTGCGGAAGGTTTTCATGGAATGCCGGGCCACGATCGGCCAGGTTGGGAACATCGATTCCGAGAACCTGAGCCTCGGCAAGGCCGGGCGGAAACGATGGCTCGGGCGGCGACCGAAGGTGAGAGGCGTTGTGATGAACCCGGTCGATCATCCGATGGGCGGCGGGGAAGGGAAGTCGTCCGGCGGCCGTCATCCCTGCACTCCTTGGGGCGTGCCTACAAAGGGCCATAAGACGCGGACCAACAAGAGTACTGATAAATATATCGTAAAAAGAAGAGGTTAAAAGGTGGCACGTTCAATTAAGAAGGGCCCATTCATCGAGGAAAGTCTTCTGGATAAGGTCAGGAGGCAGGAATCCGCGGGGAACAAGACGGTCATAAAAACCTGGTCGCGCCGTTCCACCGTTACCCCGGAATTGATCGGACAGACCTTTGCGGTACACAACGGAAAGAAATTCATTCCGGTCTTTGTGACCGAAAACATGGTTGGCCATAAATTAGGCGAGTTTGCGCCGACCAGGACCTTTTACAGCCACGCCGGAGACCGCAAAACAAAGCTGCGCAAGTAGAATCAAGGAACGGATTTTAATCTGTTCCTTAAACGGGATGGTTCCCATCGGCGGTTTGGAGTCAGTCATGGAAGCAAGAGCAGTTGCCAAGTATATTCGGATGTCGCCGCAGAAGATGCGGTTGGTTGTCGATTTGGTCAGAGGGAAGAAGGTCGGGGAGGCTAAGCAGATTCTCCAGTTCACGCGGAAATATGCCGCCGAACCCGTGAGCAAGGTGATCCTGTCTGCGCTCGCCAATGCAAAGCAGAATCCCGATATCGATGAGAATATCCTTTATGTGAAGGAAATTTTTGTTGACCAAGGCCCCTCCCTCAAGCGCTGGCGAGCGAGAGCGCAGGGAAGGGCGGCTTCGATCAAGAAGCGGATGAGTCACATCACCGTTGTCCTGGATGAACGGTAAGACTTGAGGAGGTGAGAGGTTGGGGCAGAAGGTTAACCCGATCGGGTTGAGGTTGGGTGGTATCAAGACGTGGCGTTCACAATGGTTTTCGGAGAAAAATTATTCCGAACTGCTCCATGAGGATCTGAAGATCAGAAAGTTCCTCAAGGCGAAGCTTTTCCACGCCGGTATCTCCAGGATAGAAATTGAAAGGGCTGCCAACAAGGCCAAAGTCAATATTCACGCGGCCCGCCCCGGGATTATTATTGGAAAGAAGGGCTCCGAGATCGAAAAACTGAAGAAGGATCTCGAGACCATCACGAAGAGTGAAGTGATCATCAACATCCTTGAAGTACGCAAACCGGAGATTGATGCTCAGTTGGTTGCCGAAAATGTTGCACAACAGTTGGAAAGGCGCGTCGCATTTCGCAGGGCGATGAAGAAATGCGTAACCTCGGCGATGAAGTTTGGTGCAAAAGGAATCCGCGTGAACTGCGGCGGCAGGCTGGGCGGCGCGGAAATGGCCAGATCGGAATGGTACAGGGAGGGCCGTGTTCCCCTCCACACCTTGAGGGCGGATATCGATTGCGGTTTTACGGAAGCGCATACAGCCTATGGTCTGATCGGCGTCAAAGTCCTCATTTTCCATGGAGAGGTATTGCCGGCCAAGAAGGATGCGGCGAAATAGGCCTTTTAAGGAAGGGCCGGCGTCCCAGAGGATCCTGCAGGATCAGCAGCGAGAACAGAGGTTTTGAACGATGTTAATGCCGAAAAGGGTTAAATATAGGAAATTGCAACGGGGCCGGATGAGTGGAAAGGCCACCAGGGGAAATACCGTGGCGTTCGGTGAGTATGCCCTTCAAGCGACGGAATGCGGATGGGTTACAGCGCGGCAGATCGAAGCGGCGCGTGTGGCAATGACCCGGCACGTCAAACGGGGGGGAAAGATCTGGATCCGGATTTTCCCGCACAAGTCGGTGACCAAGAAGCCGGCAGAAACCCGTATGGGAAAGGGGAAGGGCGCCCCGGAAGAGTGGGTTGCGGTGATCAAGCCGGGCGTTGTTCTCTACGAGATTGAGGGGGTTTCGATCGAGATTGCGAAGGAGGCCTTCAAACTGGCAGCCCATAAGCTTCCCATTGGCACTACGTTTCTTTCGAGGGAAATGTCTGATGAAAATTAAAGAGATCAGGGATCTTAGCCAAGATGAGTTGCAGCAGAAGAACCGTGAGCTTGTCGAAGAGATCTTTAAGCTTCGCCTGCGCCATGCCTCCGGACAACTGGACTCGCCGGCCTCGCTCGGCCACGTTCGCAGGGATATCGCCCGTCTAAGAACGGTTCTGGCTGAAAAGGAGGTAAAGTAGTGGAACAACGCGGCAACAAGATCGCCATTAAGGGTGTCGTCGTCAGCAGCAAGATGGACAAAACGGTCGTCGTCCGGGCGGAACGGCTCGTGAAGCACGCGATCTTTCACAAGTATATCAAGCGGTATGTTAAATACAAGGCCCATGACGAGCAGAACGCGTGCCAGGTGGGCGATAAGGTTCTCATTGTGGAGTCCCGACCGTTGAGCAGGGATAAGCGGTGGCGCATGCTGGAGATCCTGGAGAAGGCAAAGTAGCGTGCTTAAGGGCGTACGGTGTAAGGTGTCGGGCGTTCGTGGTTAGGGATATTGCTCTTCTTGGCTCCTGACCCTTTCTAAGCTTCCTCCTGAAGAGCAATGGAGTGTTGTTATGATTCAGATGCAGACGGTATTGAACGTAGCGGATAATTCGGGCGCCAAGAAGGTGGCATGTATCAAGGTACTGGGAGGGTCCAGGAGACGATATGCCAGCCTGGGTGATGTCATCGTCATTGCCGTCAAGGAGGCCCTGCCGAATTCAAAGGTGAAGAAGGGCGATGTCATGAAGGCGGTGGTCGTCAGAACGGTCAAGGAGGTGAGGAGGGCGGACGGTTCATACCTGAAGTTCGATGATAATTCCGCCGTTCTGATCACGAACCAGATGGAGCCGGTCGGAACGAGAATCTTCGGGCCGGTCGCGCGCGAGCTCCGGGCGAAACAGTTCATGAAGATCATCTCCCTGGCCCCCGAGGTTTTATAGGCGATGGGGACAGGTTTACCTGTCCCCTCCAAGAGCGACTGAGGAACAAGAGATGCTGGGAAAGCGACTGAAAAAAGGGGATACCGTCAAGGTGATCGCCGGTAAAGAGAAGGGGAAAACCGGGAAGATCCAAAGCCTGCTTGTCGACAAGGAGCGGGTTCTGATCGAGAAGGTGAACTTCATCAAACGGCACAAGAAACCGGATGCCAAGGGCAAGGGCGGCATCGTTGAGAAGGAGGGGCCGATTCACGTTTCCAACGTGATGTATCTGTGCAGCAAGTGCGGTACGGGTGTTCGGGTCGGATACAAGATCCTGGACGATGGGAAGAAGGTGCGAGTCTGCGCCAAGTGTCGCGAGATTCTGGATACATAGGCAAAGGGAAAATGGCAAGACTAAAAGAGTTTTACATCAGGGAAGTGGTTCCGGCTCTCACAAAGGAGTTCCATTACAAGAATGCGATGGAAGTTCCCAAGTTGGTGAAGATCGTCGTCAACATGGGGCTCGGAGAGGCCATCCAGAACGTAAAGATTCTGGACAGTGCCGCGGCGGAGATCACCGCGATCGTTGGACAGAAGCCGATCATTACCAAGGCGAGGAAGTCGATCGCGACCTTCAAGCTTCGTCAGGGAATGTCCATTGGTTGCTGCGTGACCTTGCGCCGGGAGAGAATGTACGAATTCTTCGACAGGCTCGTCAGCGTTGCCCTTCCGCGTGTCCGCGATTTTCGGGGGATTCCGCTGAAATCGTTCGATGGGAGAGGAAATTTTTCCCTGGGTCTAAAAGAGCAGATCATCTTTCCGGAGATCGAATATGACAAGATCGATAAGGTCAGGGGGATGAATATTGCCGTTGTGACCACCGCCAAGACGGACGATGAGGCAAGGCAACTGCTGAAACTGATGGGCATGCCGTTCAGGAACTGAGAACAGCAGGACATATCTCTGGAGGATAAGAGTGGCAAAGACATCCTTGATTGTGAAGGCCAACAGAAAACCGAAATTTTCGGTCAGAAGCTACAGCCGGTGCCCGATTTGCGGGAGGCCGAGGGCATACTACCGGAAATTTGATATGTGTAGGATATGCCTGAGGAACCTATCCCTGAAGGGGGAGATTCCCGGTATGATCAAATCGAGCTGGTAGAAAGGGAGCAGCAAAATGGGGATGACCGATCCGATCGCGGATATGCTCACCAGGATCAGAAATGCCAACCGGGTTCATTTCAAGAGCGTGGATGTTCTGAACTCGCGGATCAATCTGAATATGGCGAAGGTATTGAAGAAATCCGGTTACATCAGCGGGTATGACCTCAAGAAGGCCCCGCAGACGCATGATGTGCTGCGGATCTATCTGAAGTACCCGGATACAAAGAGAACGGTGCTTACCGATATTCAGCGGGTCAGCAAGCCGGGACGAAGGGTGTACGTGAAGAGCGAGAAGATCCCCAAGGTGCTGAACGGTTATGGGATTTCCATCCTTTCTACCTCCAAGGGCGTGATGACGGATAAAGAGGCGCGGGAGTTGAGCCTGGGCGGAGAACTTCTCTGCAATGTGTGGTAAGCGAGGAGGGGGATGGATTTGAAATCCGTCCCCACTTTTGGAGAGGAAACCATGTCAAGAATTGGTAAAATACCGGTCGAAATTCCGGCGGGTGTGAAGATAAGCCGGGATCAGTCCGTGATTATGGTTGAGGGCCCCAAGGGGAAGCTTTCCCTGGAAGTGCCGACCGGCGTCGATGTCATTCTGGGTGACCGTATCGTCGAGGTCAAACGGCTGTCAGACGGAAGGGTCGAAAGATCCCGGCATGGGCTGGTTCGAACCCTGATGGCCAATATGGTCAAGGGGGTCAGCAGCGGGTTCGATAAAAGCCTGGAAATTTCCGGGGTCGGATACCGCGCCGAAGTAGGGGGGAGCACCCTGAAGCTGGTCATCGGTTTTTCTGCCCCGGTCGAATATCCGATACCGGAGGGCATAAACATCAGGGTTGATAAACTGGTCAATATTGTGGTTTCCGGTATCGACAAGCAACTGGTCGGTCGCGTGGCCGCGGAGATCCGCAGCCTGAAGAAGCCGGAGCCATACAAGGGCAAGGGCATTAAGTATTTGGGTGAGCAGATCCGACGCAAGGTCGGTAAATCCGTAGGCGCTTAAAGTTCCCGGTGCGACCGGCCCGGTTCCGGCGCACCCCGTGATGAGGTAGGACATTGGCTACGAAAAGAATTGAAAAGATCAGAATCAAACGGAAGATGAGGGTCAGGGGAAAGGTCATTGGGAGCGAAACGCGGCCCCGCCTTTCCGTATTCAGGTCTGCCGCCCATATCTACGCTCAGGCTATTGCGGATGATTCCGGGAGGACCCTGGCGGAAGCCTCGACGTTGAGCAAGGAGTTGGGTGATTCCCTGGCCGGTTTGAAAAAGAGCGAGGCGGCCAAGGCGGTGGGGATGCTGCTGGCGAAACGCCTTCAAGGAGCGGGTATCGAAAATGTCGTCTTCGACCGCGGGAGATTTCTCTATCATGGAAGGGTTAAGGCGCTGGCCGACGGCGCGAGGGAAGCGGGACTGAAGTTTTAGCCTGCCATTCGATAAACGACAGCGAAGGGATGATCGCAGGAAGAGAATATTATGGAAGAATTGGAACTTCTCGACAGGGTGATTACGATAAACAGAACGGCCAAGGTGGTCAAGGGCGGGAGACGTTTCCGATTCAGCGCCGTGGTTGTGGTCGGCGATGGGAAGGGATCCGTCGGCGCCGGTCTCGGCAAAGCCCATGAAGTCCCGGAGGCGATCCGCAAGGGCATGGAGCAGGCCAAGAAGGCGATGACCCGGGTAGCGGTAGAAAATCGGACGATCCCCTACAGCGTTATCGGCCATTACGGCGCCGGGAAGGTGATGCTGAAACCGGCGTCGGAAGGCACCGGGCTGATTGCGGGAGGGGCGGTGCGCGCGGTCCTGGAAGTGGCCGGCGTTCGCAATATCCTGACGAAGTGTCTGGGATCTCATAATCCGCACAACCTGGTCAAGGCGACGATTGAAGGACTGTGCCAGTTGAAGGCGCCGTCCGAAATCCTCGCTGCCAGGGGCAAAAGCGCCGCAGAAATTTAGGCTGAGAGGGATAGGCTTTGGGTAAAATGCTCAAGATTACGCTGGTTCATAGTTGCATCGGAAGGCCGGAGGCTCACCGCAGGGTTGTTCGCGGAATGGGACTCGGCAAGGTCAACCGGAGCGTGGTGCTCAATGACACGCCGGAAATCCGCGGGATGATCCGGAAGGTTTGCCACCTGGTGACTGCGGTGGAAGTTGAGGGGGACGGGAAATGAATCTGGGAACATTGAGGCCCCCGGAGGGTTCGCGGAAAAAGAAAAAGAGGGTCGGTCGCGGCGATGGTTCGGGACATGGGGGAACCGCCGGCAAGGGCGCAAAGGGCCAGAATGCCCGCTCCGGACACAGCGTCCGTCCCGGTTTCGAGGGCGGGCAGATGCCCCTTTACCGAAGGCTGCCGAAACGCGGATTCAAGAATCCGATGAAGCGCGTCATTGCGATCGTCAACATTGAGCAGTTGAAGAGATTCCAGCAGGGATCGATTGTGAATCGCGATACCCTTGCGGCGATCGGCCTGGTTTCCGGGGCCGTGGACGGGATCAAGGTCCTGGGAAACGGGGAAATCAATTTCGCCCTCTCCGTCAACGTCGATCAGGTCAGTCGCGGGGCAAGGGCGAAGATCGAAGCCGCGGGCGGCACAATTGTAGAGGTCATCTGATTTGTTAGAAGGCTTAAAAAATATCTCTAAGATACCGGAACTTCAGAAGAGGATTCTCTTTACTTTTCTGTTGCTGACGGTGTACCGGATCGGGGCTCATGTGCCGACGCCGGGGATCGATACGGCGGCGCTTGCGGCCTTTTTTGAACAGGCCAAAGGTTCTCTACTCGGACTCTTTGACATGTTTGCGGGCGGCGCCCTGAGCAATCTTTCGGTCTTTGCACTGGGGATCATGCCCTACATCAGCGCATCGATCATCCTCCAGCTTCTGACCGTGGCGATCCCCTACCTGGAGAAGCTCTCCAAGGAAGGCGAGGCGGGTCGGAGAAAGATCACGCAGTACACAAGGTACGGTACGGTCGTTCTCAGCTTGATTCAAGGCTTTGGAATTGCGATCGGTCTGGAAAACATGGCCGGTCCGACAGGCACTTCGATCGTAATCACGACAGGCTGGGCATTCCGTCTGATGACGGTGATCACGTTGACCGCAGGCACCGCATTCATCATGTGGCTGGGGGAACAGATCACCGAAAAGGGGATCGGGAACGGAATTTCGTTGATCATTTTCGCCGGCATCGTCTGCGGCGGCCCGGCGGCGATCATCAACACCTTCCGCCTGCTCGCCGCCGGAGAGATGGGCATTTTTTTCATCATCATCCTGATCGTGTTGATGATCGTTGTGGTCGGCGTGATCGTTTTCGTCGAGAGCGGCCAAAGACGGATCCCCGTACAGTATGCGAAACGGGTGGTCGGGCGAAAGATGTACGGCGGTCAATCGACCCATCTTCCGCTGAAGGTCAATTCGGCCGGAGTGATCCCGCCGATATTCGCCTCTTCGATCATCATGTTTCCGGCGACGATCGCCAATTTTATTCCGCACCCCTGGATGAAGTCGGTTGCCGATGTCCTGATTCCGGGGCGGGTCGGTTATGAGCTGCTCTATGTAGCCTTTATCGTGTTCTTCTGCTTCTTCTATACGGCGGTCACGTTCAATCCGGTGGATGTGGCGGACAACATGAAAAAATACGGCGGATATGTACCCGGAATCCGGCCGGGAAAGAAGACGGCCGAGTATATCGATGACGTCCTGACCAAGCTGACCTTCGGGGGAGCGATTTATGTCTCGGCGATCTGCGTTCTTCCCAGTCTTCTGATCACCTCTTTCAATGTCCCTTTCTTTTTCGGGGGCACGGCCCTTCTGATTGTCGTCGGCGTAGCGCTGGACACGGCGGGACAGATCGAAACCCATCTGCTGACCAGGCAGTATGAGGGGTTCATGAAGAAGGGACGTATTGCCCGAAGACGGTGATGCCGGCATAGCCGCCGAAAACAGGGGATTATCGGCATGGTTATTCTGAAACTGCCTGAAGAGATTGAAAAGCTCAGGACAGCCAATGCCATTGTTGCAGAGATCCTGGCGGAGCTGAGGGAAAAGGTCAGACCGGGGGTGACGACGCGTGAACTGGACCGGCTTTCGGAGGCGCTTTCACGGAAGAATCGGGTCAGCCCGGCATTTAAGGGATATCGTGGTTATCCTTACGCTCTTTGCACATCGGTCAATCGCGAGGTGGTACACGGCATGCCGTCCGAACGGCCGCTTCTCGCAGGCGATATCCTGAGCCTCGATTTCGGGGTTCTGTACAAGGGGTATTACGGCGATGCCGCGATAACGGTTCCCGTAGGGAGCGTTTCGTCCGAAGCCGAGCGGTTGATGAAGGTTACCGAAGAAGGGCTCTACGATGCGATTTCACAGGCGTCCGTGGGCAACCGTCTGGGGGATGTATCCGCTGCCGTGCAGGGGCGGGTCGAGGCGGCCGGTTTCTCGGTCGTTCGCGATTTCGTTGGACATGGAATCGGCAGAAACATGCACGAGGACCCTCAGATTCCCAACTACGGCATGCGCGGGAGAGGGATCCAACTCCGGCAGGGAATGGTTCTGGCCATCGAGCCGATGGTGAATGAGGGAGGCTACGAGGTGAAGATTCTCGCCGACGGATGGACCGTGGTCACCGAGGATGGAAAACTTTCGGCGCACTTTGAGCATTCCGTGGTGATTACAGAGAACGGACCGGAGATCATGAGCCGGGTGCAGTGACGGGGCGGGGATCGGAAACGTCAGAGGGGCGGATTCGACATCTCTTCCCGAAGAATGGAGATTATGGCGAAAGAAGAGGCGATAGAGGTTGAAGGCCGGGTGGTTGAGCCCCTGCCCAACGCCATGTTTCGAGTGGAACTGGAAAACGGCCACCGCGTTCTGGCCCACATATCCGGGAAGATGAGGATGCACTTTATCAAGATCCTGCCCGGCGACAAGGTTACGGTTGAGCTCTCCCCCTATGATCTTACACGGGGAAGAATCGTTTACAGGACAAAATAGCAAAGGCGGCTGTAGGTCCATAACCTGCCTTTGACGGATTGAGGGGTCATGATCGTGAAAGTACGTTCTTCGGTCAAGAAAATTTGTGAAAAGTGCAAGATTGTCAAAAGGCGGGGCGTGTTGCGCGTGATTTGTGAAAATCCGAAGCACAAGCAGCGCCAGGGATAAGAATTGAATGATCAGGAGGTTGACCGGTGGCACGAATTGCGGGTGTGGATTTACCTAAAAACAAAAGGATGGAAATCGCCTTGACCTATATCTATGGGATCGGGCGGACAAAATCGAAAGAGATCCTTCGGGATGCCGGCGTCAGCCCCGACACGAAAACCGATCAGCTTGCGGATTCGGAAATCACCTCCATCCGGAATATCATCGACAGGGAACTGAAGGTCGAAGGCGACTTGCGGCGGGAAATCTCCATGTCCGTCAAGAGATTGATGGACGTCGGAACCTACCGGGGCTTGCGGCACCGGAAGGGACTTCCCGTCCGGGGGCAGAGAACCAGTACGAACGCCCGAACGAGGAAGGGACCGAGAAGGTCGATTGCAGGCAAGAAGAAATAGAGAGCGAAGGGATCCGGAGGAGCAATGGCAAAACCAGTCAGAAAAACAGGGAAGAAGAAGGAAAAGAAAAATATCTCCGAGGGGATAGCACATATTCAGTCGACCTTCAACAATACGATTGTGACCATTACGGACATGAGCGGCAATGTGATTGCGTGGGCGTCCGCCGGAATGCAGGGGTTTAAGGGATCCCGGAAAAGCACCCCTTTTGCCGCCCAGATGGCTGCGGAGGATGCCGTGAAGAAGGCCAAGGAACATGGGCTCCGGGCGGTTCAGGTCTATGTCAAAGGGCCCGGTTCCGGTCGCGAATCGGCATTGAGGTCACTGCAGACGGCGGGGCTCCGGATCAGCATTATCCGCGACGTGACGCCGATTCCGCACAACGGGTGCCGTCCGCCCAAGCGCAGAAGGGTGTAAGCAACGGTCAACGATCACAAGAGCAGTGATCAGACGGAATTGAACATTGAAATGAATAATTGATCATCGATCAGGGAGGCTTTTTTGGCAAGATATCGAGAATCCGTATGCAGGTTGTGCCGGCGAGAGGGTTTGAAGCTGTTTCTCAAAGGAGACAGGTGCTACAGTGAGAAATGCGCTTTTGAGCGGCGGGGGTTTGCACCGGGAGATCACGGTCAGTTGCGGAAAAAGTTCTCCGACTACGGCGTCCAATTGCGGGAAAAACAGAAGCTCAAACGGATGTACGGATTGCTCGAGAAGCAGTTCCGGGGATACTTCGACAGGGCGGACCGGCAGAAGGGCATTACCGGAACCAACCTGCTGCTGTTTTTAGAGAGAAGGCTGGACAACATGGTCTTCCGGATGGGCTTTGCGAATTCGCGTACGGAGGCAAGGCAACTGGTCCGGCACAACCATTTTCTGGTGGCCGGGAAACCGGTCAATATCCCCTCTTATCTGATCAAACTCGGCGATGAGGTTCAGATCCGCGAAGGCAGCCGGAAGGTGGAGCGGATCATCGAAGCCATGGAAACCGTTGCCAGGCGGGGGGTCCCACAGTGGCTGGAGGTTGATAAGACCAACTTCAGGGGTGTTGTGAAAATGCTTCCAACCCGTGATGACTTGACAATGCCGGTTAAGGAACAACTGGTCGTTGAACTTTATTCCAAATAGGACAATCACCAGGCATCCGAAGGGCAGGGAAAGGAATTATGCAGAGAAACTGGCGCAGTTTGATTCAACCGAAAAGAATCGAAATCGATGAAACAACCCATACCGCTTTTTATGGGGAATTCAGTTGTCAGCCGCTGGAGCGCGGCTTCGGCACGACCCTTGGAAATGCACTCAGGCGGGTGCTGCTCTCTTCGATCCAGGGGGCGGCTATCGTCTCCGTTAAAATTGACGGGGTTCTCCATGAGTTCTCCACGATCCCCGGGATCAAGGAAGATGTGACCGATATCATTCTAAACCTGAAGGGCGTGCGCCTGAAGCTTCATCAGGATGGACCGCGGACCGTTCGGATCGATACCTCGCGGGAGGGGGAAATCACCGCGGGAGACATCGTGACCGACGGGACGGTGGAAATCCTCAACCCCGATCACCATATCGCAACCCTGCTGGGCAAGGCCTCCTTCTCGGCGGAAATGGTGGTTAAGATGGGGAAGGGGTATGTGGCCGCGCAGAAGGAAAAAGACCCCGAACAATCCGAGGGGACGATCAACATCGATGCCATCTTTTCGCCGATCAAGAAGGTCAATTATACCATCACCTATGCACGGGTCGGTCAGGTTGCGGACTATGACCGTCTGATCCTCGAGGTCTGGACCGATGGGAGTGTCCTTCCGGAAGACGCCGTGGCCTATGCCGCCAAAATCCTGAAGGAACAGTTCGACGCCTTCATCAATTTCTCCGAGGCGGAGGCCGATGAGGAAGCATCCGAGAGCGAGGGACTGGAAGAGGATATCAATGACATTCTTCTGCGCCATGTGGATGATCTGGAACTCTCCGTCCGTTCGGCCAATTGTCTGAAGAACGCAGGGATCAACCTGATTGGGGAACTGGTTCAGAAGACGGAGGCGGAGATGCTGAAAACCAAAAATTTCGGCCGGAAATCATTGAATGAGATCAAGGAGATTCTGCTGGAATCCGGTATGGGATTCGGCATGAAGCTTGATTTCCCGCCGTGGAACAAGGTCGAAAAAACGGAAGAGACGGGGAACATAGCGGAATAGATACTGTTTCTTTGAAAGGATGCAATTCGATGGGCCAGGGAAAATTTGGAAGCAAACTGGGAAGGACGACAAGCCACCGCAAGGCGATGCTGAGGACGATGGTGACCTCCCTTTTGAAATATGAGAAGATCCAGACCACCGAGATGAAGGCCAAAGAGCTCAAAAAGGTGGCGGACAAGATGATCACCTTGGGCAAGCGCGGGGATCTCCATGCCCGGAGGCAGGCCGCAGCCTATGTGCGCGAACGCGACATGGTGGGCAAGCTCTTCGGCGAGTTGTCGGATCGCTATAAGGAACGGGCCGGCGGCTATACCCGAATCGTCAAGTCCGGATATCGCGTGGGCGACAATGCACCCATGTCCATCATTGAATTCGTCCGGAATGCCGAACAGGAGAAACCCAAGAAAAAGGCATCGGCGCCGAAGAAATAGAGAGGTGCGAGGGCGGGCTGATCAGCCCGCCCTTTTCATTCCGGTTCATCCGGTCCAAGGCGGCCTGCGATCCGATGGAAGAACGGCAATGGATTCGATGAGACCGATGCGTCCCTGGATAGGAATCACCTGTGATTACGACCCGGTCGATCCGGGCAAATTCTGGCTGAAGGAGGCCTACGCGTCAGCGGTCTTTGACGCCGGGGGAATGCCCGTTCTGCTGGCGCCTGTGGCCGGTTTCAACGTCGGCGATATTGCGGGAAAATTGAGCGGTTTTGTCATTACCGGCGGGGATTTCGATATTGAGCCGCACCATTATGGAGAAGAGCCTTTTCCAGGTCTCGGAAAGCTCAACCCGCGGCGCAGCGGATTCGAACTGGAACTGGTCCGCTGGGCTTTCAGGCATGATCTGCCTCTCCTGGGAATCTGCGGGGGGATGCAGACCATCAATGTCGCTTTCGGCGGGACGCTTTACCAGGATATTGCCGCCCAGTTTCCCGCCGCACCGTTAAACCATGAACAGGGCCGGAACCCCCGCGCCCATCGAGTGAGCATCAAACCCAATACCCTCCTGGCCGGCCTGCTGCAGAAGACCGAGACGGAAACCAACAGTTCCCATCACCAGGCCGTCAAGGAAGTCGCCCCCGGCCTCCGGGCAATCGGCGTCGCCGCTGACGGCATTGTAGAAGCGATAGAGAAAAAAGACTCAAAATTCATGCTGGGCCTGCAGTGGCATCCCGAATCGCTGTATGCGAATGACCCTCTCTGGTTGAAGGTATTTGCGGGATTGATCGGCGCGGCATAGCCTAAAGACGCCTTTCGGTCCGCCCTTTTTACGTTTTTGTCTGCGAAGACCAGGGGGCAAATTTCAACAGCAGCAATATCCCCGGTATGGCGATCAGGACGCAGGCGATAAAGAAGTTTTCCCAGCCGAAAATTTTGGCCAAATAACCTGTCGGCGCCGACGCAACAACCCGGGGAACCCCCATGAGACTGCTCAGCAGCGCATACTGTGTGGCGGTAAATTTCTTGTTCGTAATGCTGGCCATAAATGCGACATAGGCGGCGGTGCCCATGCCGGCGGTGAGATTCTCAAAGGCGATGACCCCCGATAATGCGGGCAGGCTGTAGCCGATCCGCGCCAGGACGGCGAAGCCCGCAGTGGACACTCCCTGCAGAATGCCGAACACCCACAGCGCGCGGTTGATGCCCAGGCGCAGCATGAGCACCCCCCCGAGCAAAGCCCCCCCTATGGTGGCCCAGAACCCGAAGAGCTTGACGACGGCGCCGATCTCGGTTTTGGAGAATCCGAGGTCCAGATAAAAGGGGGTGGTTATCGCCCCGGCCATGGTATCGCCGATCTTGTACAGGAGGATGAAGGCCAGCATCAGGATTGCATTTTCCCGGGTGAAGTAATCGATCAGGGGACCTGTCACGGCTTCTCTGAAAGTGGTCGGCGCGCCGGTCATTGCCGGTTCCGGCGTCAGCAGCGTGGTAACGATGCCCGGGAGCATGCAGAGAGCCATGATGAGGTACACTGTCGAAAAGGGCATGTAATCCGATAGGATAAGGCCGCCGCCCGAAGCCAGAAGCATCCCGGTGCGGTATCCGTTCACATAGAGAGAGGATCCCAGGCCAAGTTCCTGATCGGAGAGGTCTTCCCGTCGGTATGCATCCACAATGATGTCCTGGGATGCGCTGAAAAAGGTAACGAGGAAGGCCGCAAAAGCCATCATCCAGGGGTTGAATCCAGGGTTGGTCAAACCGAGCGCGGCGATCGCCGTCATCAGCGCGATTTGAGCCATGAGGAGCCATCCGCGCCGGCGGCCGAGAAAGCGTGGGATGTAGCGGTCAAAAAAGGGCGCCCAGAGGAATTTGACGGTATAGGGGAACCCCACCAGGGCCATCATGCCGATAACGGTCAGATCCACCCCCTCTTCCTTCATCCATGCCTGCAGCACCGTGATGGTCAGAAGAAGGGGGAGGCCGCACGAGAAGCCCATGATGAAGGAGACCAGCATGCGCCTGCTGAAAACCACTTTCAAGGTGGATGGATAGCCGCCGGTCTGCATGTTGCTCCTTTAGGATTGAAAATCATACTGTTACAGGGCTCCATGCACCCTCGATCGTTGAAAAACCGGGCCTCTTTCCCCGAGAAGGCGCTGCATTTTTTTGGGATCCGACCTGCCTGGCGCTCCGGGCTCAAGAATATAGGGAGATGCCGCCGGCATGTCAAGAAGAAGAAAAGGGAATTATCGATTGCAGACCGCTTTCTCCGGTGCTACATTGGAGCCTATGAGCGCCGAATCAAAATCAATATCCCTATCTTATTTTATCACAGGACGGCTCGCGGCATTCTTTTTGTGGATTTTTCTGGCCGGAAGCGCTGCCGGTCTGCATGCCGCGTCACTGAACGATCTGCAACGTCTTGTCGGAGAAAAAGACGCCGTTCTGGTTGCGTCCCCCCGGGGCACGGTTTTATGGGAGAAAAATGCCGGCAAAAAACGGATCCCGGCCTCGACATTAAAGATTTTCACTTCCCTGGTTGCGCTTCATTATTTGGGACCGGAATACCGGTTTACCACGGAGTTCTATCTGGACCGGGACGACAATCTGAAGATCAAAGGCTATGGAGATCCCCTGCTGCTTTCCGAGACGCTGCGCGAGATGGCCGCTGCCCTTTCACGAAAGCTTGGCGGCTTCAACGATCTTATTCTGGATGATTCATTCTTCAGCGGGCAGGTTCGCGTACCGGGAACGGCGCCCTCTTATCAGCCCTACGACGCATCCAACGGCGCTTTATGCGTCAACTTCAACACGATCTCCTTCAAACGGGTAAACCACGCCTATGTGAGCGACGAAGAGCAGACCCCGCTTCTGCCCTTCGTCGACAAAAGGATCAGGGACTCTTCATTGGAGAGGGGACGGATTGTCCTGTCGCACCAGGAGAATGAAGCCACGCTCTATGCCGGACATCTGCTTCAATATTTTCTGACTCAGTCGGGAATAAAATCACAGGGGAAAATCAGGCTCGGCCGCGTGCATCCACAGGATGACCGGCTGATTTTTACATACGCTTCTCCCTTTCCGGTAAAACAGTCGATCTCAAAACTGCTGGAATTTTCCAACAACTTTATCGCCAACCAGCTTCTGGTTGCCTGCGGGGCAAAGGCCTATGGCGCTCCCGGAAGCCTGGATAAAGGGGTCATGTCCGCCTTACGGTACGCAAGGGAGGTGCTGAAAACGGATGCGCTTTCATTTGCGGAAGGCTCCGGGATATCGAGAAAAAACGAACTTTCTGCCGATGTCATGCTGAAAGTTCTGAATGAATTTGAACCCTACCATCATCTGTTGCGGCAAGAGGGAGCGGAATATTTTAAGACGGGAACGCTGGACGGCATCAGGTCGCGGGCCGGCTATATCGCGGACGGGAAAGGGGAGCTCTACCGGTTTGTCGTCATGATGAATACGCAGGGCAAGACGACCGACGCCGCCATGAAGCTGATCCACCGCGCTCTCCTTCGGTAAGGATGTCCGGATCATAACCTGAAAGAAGCGGCGATCAAGGAGCCCGCTTTCCCCTCTTGTCTTTTCATCGAAAACGCGATATTTTCCATCCGAAATGTTTATGGTATGGGCCTTTGCCCGGGATCGTCATCTGGAAGGAGGAGGGCTATGGGTGAGAAGAGGATCGGCGAAGTGGTGAAATTCTTTTCCAAACCGAGTGTGGCTGCCGTCAAGATCACCGATGGCGGGATCATGGTCGGGGATACCTTGAAGTTCACGGGGCATACCACCAATCTGACCATGCCGCTCGATTCGATGGAGGTCAACAACCGGAAGGTGCCCCAGGCGGTTGCCGGCGACTACATCGGCATCCGGGTAGCGGACCGCGTCCGGCCCGGTGACGAGGTATTCAAGGTCACGGCGGATTAACCTTGCCGAAAAAGGCCGCAACATTGAAACACAAGGCGCCCTTTTGGGGTGGCCCTCATCCATGACCTATCGCGAGTCGCTTGCATATCTGAAGTCGCTGAACCCCCTGGGAATCCGTCTCGGACTCGATCCGGTCCGCGCGCTCCTCGAGAGGCTCGGCAATCCCCAGGAGAGCTGTCCCGCCGTGCTGATTGCCGGCACCAACGGCAAAGGCTCCGTGGCGGCGATGACGGCGTCACTGCTGACCGCGGCGGGGTTCCGGACCGGGCTTTACACCTCTCCGGATCTAATCGATTTCCGGGAAAGGATCCGAATCGACGGCCGGATGATCCGCCGCGAGGAGATCGTAACCGGCGCGGAGGCGGTGAAAAGGGGTGTTCGGGAGACCGTGAGCTATTTCGAATTCCTCACTGCAATGGCCTTCCTCCATTTTCAGAGGAAGAAGGCGGATATTGCGGTGCTGGAGGTAGGTCTGGGAGGCAGGCTGGACGCCACCAACGTGGTCATCCCGCTGGTCTCGGTCATCACCAACATCTCTCTCGAACACCGGGAGTACCTCGGCAACACGCTGGAGCAGATCACGCGCGAAAAGGGCGGGATCATCAAGGAAGGGGGAATCTGTCTCACCGCAGCCCGGCAGAGGCCCGTCATCGAGACTCTGGAGGGGATCTGCCGCGAAAGAGGCGCATCTCTATACCGGCTCGGGAGGGAGATTCGCACGATCATCCATCGGGACGGGACCTTTTCATACCTCGGCATCGGACGAAACCTGGCGCGGCTCGCCTGCCCGCTCATCGGAAGGCACCAGATTTCCAATGCCGCGCTGGCGCTGGGCGCCGTGGAACTGATCGGGGATGCCGGTTTCCGGGTGGATGACGCCGCCGTTTCCAAAGGAGTCGGACAGGTGCAATGGGAAGGGCGGTTGGAAGTTCTCCAGCGCTCACCGATGCTGCTCGTGGATGGCGCGCACAACCCGGCAGGGGCGGCCGTGCTCCGCAGGGCATTGCAGAACGATTTGCCCCATCGGCGGTTGATCCTGGTCTTTGGCGTGCTGGGGGACAAGGACTACCGGACGATGGCGAGGCGGCTCTTCCCGCTGGCCGACCGGGTGATTCTCACCCGTCCGCACAGCGAGAGGGCCCTGCATCCGGATTCCCTGCGCTCCCTGGCGGAAAAGTTTAACAGCGCCATCGAAGTGGTCGAGGATCCGGGCAAAGCGCTCCGGCGCGCCCTTTCGCTCGCCGGGCAGGAGGATCTCGTCTGTGCGGCCGGCTCCCTCTATCTGGTAGGTGAAATCAAAAGGCGACATCGGATGATCAGCGGCGGCAAAACGGTTCCCGTGTCCGGGTAACGGGTGATCGGGGCGGCGTGGAAAGAGGCTGAGGTGCAAAGGCTGAAAAAGGTCCGTTTTTTTTGGGTAACGCTGTTTTTGGCCTGCCTGGCGGCTTCACCGATCAGGGCTTTCGATGCGGAGCTTGGGGACGCCTTGGGGCAGGGTGTCGCCGGGCCCGTCTCCATCGAGGCGGACAGCATTGCGTACGACGGGGATGAGGATGCTGTTCGCGCGACGGGAAAGGTTCTGATCACCTTTTCCGGGGGCGATCTGAAGGCCGACGCCGTGACCCTCTACCGTCGCACGAACCAGGCCCTGGCTGTCGGTCATGTGCAGCTCCGGAACGATCAGGACATCCTCGAGGGCGAGAGGGTCTCGTTCAATACCGTCTCCCGGACCGGAACGGTGGACGAGGGAAAGATGTTCATCGCCCGGAACCATATTTACATCCGGGGTGAAAAGATCGAAAAAAAAGAGGGAGCGACCTATCGGCTGGAAAATGGCACCCTGACCACCTGCGATGGGGATGATCCCGACTGGCGGCTGGCGGGCAAAGAGGTCGAAGTGACCGTGGACGGCTACGGCACGCTGAAGCATGGCCGGTTCCTCGTCAGGGATCTTCCCGTCTTCTATTTGCCCTATTTCATCTTTCCCGCCAAGACGACGCGTCAGACCGGCTTCCTCT
>Ga0351876_1108_pt1 | contig 21769 bp, 19 predicted proteins | sample BONcelFGM3001C15_FD_206774 | JGI IMG/M metagenome (GOLD analysis project Ga0351876, IMG submission 206774) | Enriched cells from coal bed in the Powder River Basin, Montana, United States - BONCAT cells FGM rep3 HSBNCT.FGM.300.1.C15 ...
GGGGGGCCCTGGTAGGTCTGGCCGCACACAGTGGTCACGAACTGCTGGCCGCCTGATATATGGCCCGTCCAGCCGCATTGGATGCAGCCGCCCGGACGGACGCTGGCGACCTGGGCGCGGCCGGATTCAACGTCATGCGGTGTGACCATGATGGAGGAGAGAGCGCCGGCGCAGCGGGCCGCTTCGGCCGAAAGTTGCTCGGCCTGGCGGCGGAGCGCCGCGGGAGTGCGAGCATCGATGATGAGCGCATCGAGGCTGCGGACGCGAACTAGCCGGAGCATGGCGGGCCCATAGTCAGCCAGCAGCGCATTCCAGGCCATGAGCAGGGCTCGTTCAGCCTGCCACCACTGATCCATCTCGGTGCGCAGCGCCCTGGCCCGTGCAGGGGCTAGACCGTCGGAGATTAGCGATGGCCACAACCGTCGCCATACCGTTTCGGCATCATAGCGTGCCATGGTGCGACTGGGGTCGCGGGCGCCGGCCAGATGCAGGGCGGCGTCGCGCTCGGCGCGGGCCAAAGCATACTCCGCTGGGCGACGCAGGAGCACATCGTGCAGGGCATTCCACGCGGCGTCCAAGTCAGGCACCTCGCGCCGCCGCGACATGATAGCCAGTAACAGCACCTTGGCGCTGGCATCGGCGGTCACGCCGAGCGCCTCGTAAAAGTCGCCACGCGCCAGCAACCCGTGCAACTCAGATACAGTTGCGAGAGGTCGAGAGGCGGTCGAGGAGGTGGCTGTGGTCATCCGACGTCCTCGTCGTCACCCTCGGCGGCCTCGGCCAAGCGCCGACGCAGCAGCCAGATCTGGTCAGCCGATAACAGATCTGCTTTTTCGAGGTGCAGGAGCACCTCCTCAATGCCGTTGGCCACCTGAGCGAAGGGAAGGTATGGCGAAGTCCCTGGCGGCAGGTGAGCAAGAAAGTCGCGAAGCAGAGCCAAGGATGGGCCGAGGAACGGGTCGCGCTCGCGAAGCGCACTTTGCAGCGGGCCGTCGACGAGCTCAAGCAGGCTGTGGGCGGCCCCACGCACCATGGCGACGCGCGCAGAGGGGATATCGGCGATGCGCCCGTCGCGGGGGTCGGCCGCTAGCTGCCTGTCGACCTCCTCTGGCGACAGGCCAGCGGCCAGCAGCATTTCCCGAAGTGCTTCATCTCGGTCATGATCGGGTTCGCTACGGGTGGGGATCTCTTCGCGCGTATCCATGGGTTCACCACTGAGCTGGCCGATGCCGACCAGGCGAAGTGCCGCCCCACTCACCCTCGCGTCGCTCCAGGCGGCGCTGACGACACCATCAGCATCGGCGGTGAGCCAGCCGCCGAAGTGGGCCTGGCCCTCGGTATCAAACGCAGGATAGAAGCGGTAGTCACCGACGAGTTTGCGACCGCTTTCGGGGCCTTCCTCCTCGATGAGCAGCGAAACCGGGATGGCGGCGCCCGGCTCTCCTTTGGCGACCAGAACAAGCGGCGCGCTTTCGCACGGAGTGGCCTGACCACGGCGAAGAAGAAGCTCGCCGCAGCAGGTGCGCTCAGACAGACGAAAGCCCAGGCCATAGTGGTGGGTGAGCTGGAGGGCAGGCGGCGCGACCAGTCGCTGGGCATAGAGGGCAGCTCCCTGGGCCACGACAGTCATGGGGTCAACGCTAAAGCCATGGGCCTCGATCTCGGCCAGATCGCGAGTGACCTGCTCGTTGGAGGCAAAGACCTGGGCAACCACCTGACGGACGCAAGGCATGTGCATGGGCCCGCCGATCAAGAGTACACGGTCAACCTGCTCAGGTGGCAACCCGTTCTCGTGCAAGGCCCACTCGATGTGGCTGCGAAAACGCGCCAACAGAGGCGCGAGCACCTCGTCGAGGCACACCCAGGGGCCGGCACGACCAGCCGTGTCAGCGCGCGTGCGCGCCAACTGGAGGGTGAAATTCGTGGGGCGATAGGGGAGGAACTCGGTGGCGGTGGGCGCAGTCGAAAGCGCGATCTTGGCCCGCTCAACATACTGTCGCAACAGGGCAACCTGGGTGAGCTTGACGCTTTCACCAGCGTCGATAGGCAGTCCCTGGGCCAGACGTTCGGCCAGCCCGCCCAAGTCCTCGAGGTGGTGGGCAGCAATGACTGCCGCAACGAGCGCGTCGTCCATGTCGAGACCGCCCAGCTGGGCATGCCCACAGGCCGGACGCGCCTGGTCCATGCGGCGCACACCGTGATCGTCTAGTTGGCCAGTGATCACCAGGTCGAGGGTGCCGGCCCCCCAGTCGATGGCCAGAATCAACTGCGGAACGGCAAGGTCGAGGTGCTGCCCATAGGCTAGCGCCGCAGCCACTGGCTCGGCGATGAGATCGACCTGGGCGAAGCCTGCCCCCAAAGCTGCCTCGCGTGTCTGACGGATCATCTCGCTCTCAAAGTAGGCGGGATGGGTGATCACGGCGCGCTCAATGGGGCCTCTGATCTGCGGGTGAGCGCCAGACTCGATGTCCCGCTTTAGCCAGGACAGAAAGAGGCGCACAACATCGGCGGGCGTATAGGCCTGTTGGCCCATGGGGATCAGAATGCCGCCGTCCGGGCCCTGAGCCAGCGGGTAGAGGAAACGGCGCCGATCGGCAGCGGACTCTCGCCAGGAGCGGCCAATGAGCCGCTTGACGCCCCAGACCACCTGGCGGGGCGCGTTCACTAGGTGCCCGCGGGCCTCCTCGCCACAGGCGATTTGCTTGCCCAGGAGGTCGAAACGCACGAAGGACGGGATGACATCGCCCTGCTCAGTGGGGCCGCGGGTGGCTGGCAGCACATCGACCAGATCGAGGGCCTGGGCGAAGGCGACGGCGGAGTTGTAGGTGCCCAGATCAATGCCGATTGCCAAATCAGCCATGTGGAGCCTCCAAGGCGGGGGAGTCATGGTCGCAGGAGGGTTCGGAGGCGTCAGTGGGCGCCGTAGCCGATGACGACAAGTCGGCGCAGACCGTCACCCGTGGTCGGCGGAAAATGCCGCCATTCTGACGGCGGTACCCTGGGAAGACGGTGCGGGCCACCACGCCAGCAGGAAGCGCGGTGCAGACCTCAAGGGCGAGGACGTCGACGCCCTGTTCAGCAGAATCGCCGGGCTGTGGAACCCAAGGCTCGACCCCACAACTGCGCTGGAGGGTGGTGAGGAGTTTCTGGCGGACGGACGGGACCGCCGAGGCCTCGGGCGGATCGAGCGTGGAACTCGCGGGCACGAGCGGGGCGTTGAGTGGCGTGGGCCGGCGGTGTAACTGAAAGGCGCGGCTCCGCTCCCTAGCGCGTTGGGCGATGCCTAGCAGGCTAGCGGCCTGGATACGGACGGCGGCGAATACTCTGCCCAGGATCGACCGTTGAGGCGACGAGGGCGGCGCCGAGGCGGGTGTGGCCTCAAAGCAGCCGGGGCGACGGCCCACGGGCACTAGCGCGGGTTCTGGTTGGTCGGGCAGCAGCGCCTCGCAGTAATCCACTAGCTCGATGATCTCCAGCACGAGGCGATCGTACCGTTTGGCCAGAGCGCGATGCTCTTGATAGGCCTTGCCGAGGAGCAGGGGAAGCTGGTCTTGGGCTTGGCGCAGACGGTCGGTCGCGCCCTTGAGGCCATCGGCCTCCGCCATGGCTGCACGCCAGACAGCGGAGACATCGGCATCGCGCGGCGAGCGACGCAGCAGGTTGGCGAGGTTCATGGCTTGCCCGCTGGCAACGCCACGCCGCGAAAGCGCTCGGCTGGCGGCGGCAGTGGCGGCGGGCACAGAGGCGCAGCGAGGGGGGCGACCCGGCGAAGAGCGGTGGGGGCGTATGGCAGGACGAGTGGCAGGCTAATGGCCGGCATGAAGGCCCTCGCGAGAATCTCTGTCAAGCAGAGCATTGGGTGACTCACGTAGACGCTGGCGGTATTGTAGTCAGTGGGGATTGGGGCGCAAGGGCAAACCAAGAGCAGTCGCCTGGGAAGTGGTGGGTCGTGGGCCGAGCACTGGCAGCATAGACCACAGCGTGTCATAATCACCGCGGCTGTTTCGACGAAAGCTGTTGGCGCGATGGGGAGGGGAAGGGCAGAGATGGTCCATTGACGGGGAAGCGAACTTTGAGGCGTTGGCGGGGGATGAGAAGTACCCGAGGTTCGCGGTGCGAACAAGTTTGAGGGCTTTGCGGCGAAGTGGGCGGAGGGGAGGTAGGAGGGGCAGAAATGCAAAGGTGGGAGTACGCCGAGATTGGTGTCGAGGTCGGCATGGTCAGTCGGAATGAGGCACCAACACACGGGTTGGGAGGGTCAAGGCTGGAGCTCGCAGGCGGTGACGGCTGGGAGTTGGTATCTTGCGTTCCCATCTCTAGCGCCAAAGGTACCACTGGCCTCCTCTACGTGTTCAAGCGGCCAGTGCAGAGCTCCATCAAGTGACGGCGCGAGTGCAGCTCGGGTGAGCGCCCCGGCGCGGTTAGTTAAGTGAAAATGGGTAGTGAGGGGGTGCGGATGCAGAAGTGGGAGTATTGTCTGGTCGAACTCGGGTCGGATCGCTATAAGGATAGGAAATGGGTGATCGAGGTTGTGCAGTGCGCGACAGCGCCGCGCGAACCAGAGGTCATCATCACCAGTGCAAAGCGCGACGATGACTTCCCGATATCGGCGTGGGCACCCGTGCTGGCGAGGCTGGGCGGCGAGGGTTGGGAAGCCGTTGGATTTGAGCGAAACGGCAATAATCGGTACGAGCACACGGTGATCCTGCTCAAGAGGCCAGTGGGTGCGTGAGATGATTGATCCCGGGGGAAAAAAAGATGTGGAATTCCGCAACGCAGGCGCCTCTGTTGAGCGAGCTACTTGCTCCGCAGCGCTTATGCGTGCTGGCCACCTGGGGCGCAGATCGGGTGAGCCTCGACTTGATGGCGGTCGATGACCCTGGCCACCGAACGCGCAACGCCCAAGCACGCCAACTTGCTGAGAAACCCGAGGTTGTGCCTAGTGGTGGATAGCCGCGCCATCCAGATGGGCGACACGCAGGCGGCGATGGCGCTGACCATTGACGGCATGGCGGAGGAAGTGGTAGGAGAGGCGCGCGAGGGGCTGGAGGCGAGGTTCTTGGCCCGACACCTGCAATTGGCGTCGTTTGTGCAAGCGCCAACGTGCGCGCTGTTCCAGGTGCAGGGGCAGCGCTATGAGTTGGTGCGGGGGCTATTCGATGTGGAGGAAGTGCGGCTGGGGTGAGGGGGAAGGCACCGGCGAGCCGCGCAGGCCAGGAGGCCCCAGGTGCAGTCAGGGCCGCGAGAGGAAAGCCAGCAGTTGAGCAAGCGCTCCATGGTGGTCTGAGAGGGTGGTGTGGTCAGGCATTTGGGGAACTGTCTCGGCGTTAGGCGTTTGTGTGGCACAACAAGGAGAGACACGGATGGCATCGAACAAGGCGATGGCGTGGCGGATTGTTCTGGCAGTTGCAGGCTTGATCTTGCTGATTGCGCCGTGTATGACAGCATATTCTGACACTAAGGAGGAGCTCGTAGGCGATGGACCTGTCCGGCTCGTCACCGCAGACGGCAACCTTTTGGGCGAGATGCAGACACACGCTCCTGCCGTGCAAGCGGCTGCGATCGAGGACACGCGGGTGCTGTGCTTCACGAGAGAGGTCGACGGCCGTGATCCGTGCGCCCGGATCAGCACTCTTTTCGCGAACACGACCATTGTCAGGCAGGCGGCGAGTTTTCCATCCGACCTGTCCAGCTATGACGTCGTTTACCTGGGGTATGGCGAAGGCGACACTCTCGAGGCCAAGCGCGTGCAGTTGGCCAGCCGTGTCTTCGAAGGTGGTGGGCTAGTGGTGGAGCAGCCCAACATCGCAGGGAAGGTTGGCGTCTATCCTGGCGGGTTTGAGATGGAAGTCACGGACAATGCCTGGCCGGGATGGCCCGACCATTGGCCGCCACCGGTGGAGTTCACGAGCGCGGGGGCCAACCATCCCATACTCACAGGCCTGACACCGGATGATCTGTCAGGGAACTTTGACACGGTGCCCATCAGAGCACTTGGCCCTGCCTGGACTGTGTTGGCCAAATCGGTAGGGTACCCTCACGTGGCGCTGGCCGCGGGCTCGTATGGGCAGGGCCGGATCACCTTCCACTCGGGCAACATCAGCAGATCGGCAATGGACCAAGGAAGCGATCGTTACGTGCAGCAACTGGTGCGCTGGACGGCCTCGCCGGCTGCCGCGACAGGGCCGGACCTGCAGGTGAAGGCGATTGAGGTGACGCAGGCGGTCCAGGACCTGAACAACAGCGTCGATCTGATCGCCCATAAGCGGACTTTTGTGCGCGTACACGTGCGGTCGAGTCGGCCAGTCTCGAGTGTGACTGCCCAGCTGGGGGGAGAGCGCGATGGAAAGACGCTCTATCCAACGCTGGTACCAGTCAACTCAAAGGCAGCCATCAACGTCAAGACCGACCCAAACCGCAGCCGCATCGATGACAGCTTTCTGTTTGAGCTGCCGAAAGCGTGGGTGTCAGCGGGCAACCTGAGGTTGGCGGTGCGCATAGATCCCGCAGATGCCAAGAACGATCCGGACTTGAGCAACAACTCTGAAAGTCTGACGGTTGAGTTCAAGCCGACACCCCCGCTGAGATTGCGGATTCTGGCAGTTCCCTACACGAAAGACGGTGTGACCTACGACGTGGCAGACGTGCACGTGTCGAAACTCGAGTCGTGGCTGAAGCGGGCGTACCCGATCTCCTCGCTGGAGGCGACTCGTGCGGTTTTCATATACACGGAGCCCGGGGTGCCCAATGCAGCGCTGCTGAACCTTCGGCTCAAGGCGGCACGTGCGCTGGATGTGGCCTTTTCAGGGGTCGACAAGCGCACGGTGTACTATGGCATGGTCGATGACGGCGGTGGCTTTATGCGAGGAGCCGCATTAGGGGCGCCGAGCACGACAGCCGCTGGACCGACAGGCACGAGTAGATGGGCCTGGGATACCGATGGCTCCTACGGCGACTGGTATGGCGGACATGAGATCGGCCACACGCGGGGCAGGTTCGATGCCGGGTACTGCGGCGCGCCGGCAGACGACCCGGGAGCCTATGCTGGAGGGCGCATCAGCCCGACAGTTTCAGGGAGTTCAGCGATGTTTGGCTTTGACATCCAAACCAAGGCCATATACGGCCCGGAACTCCACGACGTGATGACGTACTGCGACAACCTGTGGGTGTCTGATCGCACGTATGAGGGCATCCGTAACTATCTCGTCTCGATCGAGAGTGCATCCGCGATGGTAACAGGCACGTCGACAAGCAGTGCCATCGTGGTCACTGGCCTCGTCGATCTGGCGTCGAATACGGGCGCACTCGATGAGGTCTATCTGATTAACGAGCCCGCCGAAGGCATCACGCCTGGCGACGGCGACTGGACGATCGCGATGATTGATGCCTTTGACTCGACGCTGGCGATATACCCTGTCAGCCCCCAGGAACTAACGGATGTGGAAGACGCCATGACGCGTCCAGCAGTGATTGTTGCGGTGCTGCCGGTGGAAGATTCTATGACCAGAATCGAGCTGCGCTACGCAGGTGTGGCGGTTGACCAGCGGGCCTTGAGCGCGAACGCGCCCGCCGTAAGCATCACACTCCCAGCTACAGGGGCAACGGTTTCCGGAGGTCTAGCCGTTGGCTGGACAGCCAATGACCCGGACGACGATGATCTGACCTTTGCGGTGATGTATAGCGCCGATGGCATGAACACGTGGGAAACACTGGCCATGGGCATTGAGGATGAAGCTCTTGATCTGGCAAACGTTCTGCTCGCAGGGGGAAGCCAGAGCTACCTACGCGTGATAGGATCAGACGGTTTCTTGACGGGCACGGACGTGGTGGGGCCGTTCACCATGGCGCTCCACGCACCTGAAGCGACGATCAGTTCGCCAGCGCCAGAGGTAGTGTACTGGCCAGTGCAACTGGTCAGCCTCTACGGAACGGCATACGACCTGGAAGACGGAGCCTTGACTGGCGAGGCGCTGCGGTGGTCATCGAGCCTGGATGGCGACCTAGGGACTGGTGAGGGGATCAGCACCGTGGACCTCTCGACCGGCAGGCATGTCATCACCCTACGGGTGACCGATAGTGACGGGATGGTCGGCGAGGCCACGCGGGAGATCGAGGTGATCACCGGTGGCCTGGAGGATAAAGCGGTATTCATGCCGATTGCCCTGCGGTTCTTTGAGTAACGGGTCAGCCGGGGATTGGTTGACGGCGAGGGGAGATGCAACAGGGCAAGGGCACATGCGGGCGAGCAGGTATGACGGTTCACGGCGCAGTGGGCGGGGAGCGAGTAGGGCGGGAGGTGTTCAAACAGCGCGAGTTTGAGCGGCTCTTTTTCGCTGAGGCCACCAACCAGCTCTTCTGCAAGACCTTTCTGGAGAACGCGCTACGCGATCCGATCAGCGGCGAGATCGGCAAGTCCATCATCTTTGCCGTCAGCCAGAACCATGCGGCCAAGCTGGCCCAGATTCTCAACCAGATGGCCGACCGCATGTTTCCCGGCCGTTACCAATCCGACTTTGCCGTGCAGGTGACCTCGGTGATCCCCGACGCTCAGCAGTTCACCGTCAACTTTGCCAACAACAACCTGCTCGGCTCGGCCAACTTTTTGCCGGCCTACAAGACCAGCAAGGCGCGCGTCTGCGTGACGGTGGGCATGATGACCACCGGCTACGACTGCACCGATATCCTCAACCTCGGCCTCTTTCGTCCCATCTTTTCGCCAACCGATTTTGTTCAGATCAAGGGCCGTGGCACCCGCAAACACAACTTTTGCGAGTTGCTCTTTGACGAGGCCCTCAAGGCGGGCGTCCTGCACCCTGAGAAGACCGCCTTCAAGCTGTTCGACTTTTTCGCCAACTGCGAGTACTTCGAAGAGGGCTACAACTACGATCAGGTGCTCGAGTTGCCTCGCCTCCAGGCACAGCCCCGCGCGGACCAAGACCAGGGCCCGACGGTCATCACCGGCACCTACGAGCACCTGGGCGCTGACATCCTCGCCACCATCCGCGAGGAGACGGTTGGCTATGAGGGCATGAAGGTCGACCGCATGCTCTTTGAGCGCTTTGAAGATGCGGTGCGCGAGAACGAGACCATCGCGACGGCTGTCGAAGCCGGGCAGTGGGATCGTGTCATTGACTATGTGAACCGCGAGGTGCTGAACAAACCGGAAGAGTTCTATACCCTTGAAAAACTCCGCCAGGCGGCCGCCGTGGACCGTCGCGTACCGCTGCGCGAGATTCTGGAAAAGGTCTTTGGCCTTATCCCCCGCTTCAAGTCCAAGGATGAGTTACTCGAAGAAGAGTTCGCCAAATTCGTCGCTGACTACAAGCCGACCGAGGTCGATGCGCTGCCGGCGATCAAGCACTATTTCAAGGCCTATGCCACCAGCAATGAGGTCCGCGCCAGTATAGAATCTGGCCACCTAGCCGCCCTCGCCACCAACGCCGCCTTCTCCAGCGGCGATCTTCGGGCCGTGCCGGCCAAGTATCGCACGCTTGTCGCCTCCTACATCAAGGACTATGTCCCCCTGAACCAGTTCATCGCCTAGAGGAGTGCTCTGTGCTAGACACCGACACCAAGCGCCGCATCGACACCGCCCGCGACATCCTCGTGGGCAAGGTGCCCGACCCCAAGAGCCAGGTCGAACAGATCACCATCGCCCTGATCTACAAATTCATGGATGACATGGATGCCGCGGCTGAGGAGATGGGTGGCGTGCGCACTTTCTTTGCTGGTGAGTTTGCCCAGTACGGCTGGGCCAAGCTCATGCGCTCTGGCCTCAGTGGCTACGAGATGCTCAGTCGTTACGCCGAGGCCATCGAACGCATGCCCCAGAACCCGGGCATCCCGGTTCTCTTCCGCAGCATCTTTAGCAATGCCTATTTACCCTATCGCGATCCCGAGACGCTGCGTGCTTTTCTCAAGATCATCGACGAGTTCAGCTACGACCACAGCGAGCGCCTTGGCGATGCCTACGAATACTTGCTGTCCGTGCTTGGCTCGCAGGGCGATGCCGGCCAGTTCCGCACGCCGCGGCATATCATCGACTTTATGGTCGCGATCGTTGACCCGAAAAAGGGTGAGACCGTGCTCGACCCTGCCTGTGGCACCGCCGGTTTTCTGATCTCCTCCTTCAAGCATATCCTGGCGGCCAACACCGACACCGATGGCAATAGCACGCTCACGCCCGACGAACGTGGGCGCCTCGCGCGCAACTTTACGGGCTATGATATTTCGCCAGACATGGTGCGGCTGTCCCTTGTGAACCTCTATCTGCACGGTTTTGTCGACCCCCATATCCATGAATACGACACCCTCACCAGCCTCGACCGCTGGAATGAGCACGCCGACGTCATTCTAGCCAACCCGCCCTTCATGTCGCCCAAGGGGGGCATCCGCCCTCACAACCGCTTCTCGGTGCGCAGCAAGCGTAGCGAAGTGCTCTTTGTCGACTACATGGCCGAGCACCTCCTGCCCGGCGGCCGCGCCGGCATCATTGTGCCCGAGGGCATCATCTTTCAGAGCCAAACCGCCTACAAGCAACTCCGCCAGATGCTGGTGGACGAGTATCTGGTGGCTGTGATCTCGCTGCCGGCGGGCGTCTTCAATCCCTACTCGGGCGTCAAGACCTCGATCCTGATCCTGGACAAGGCGCTGGCCAGGCGGAGCGACAGCGTTCTCTTTCTCAAGGTCGAGCACGATGGCTACGGCCTGGGCGCGCAGCGCCGCGAGAGCGAAAAGAACGATCTGCCGCAGGCGCTGGACGAGGTGAGGGCCTACCTGCAACGCCTGCGGGCGGGCGAGCCGCTGGCCGACTGGCAGCCAGCGCTGGGCCTGATCGTGGCAAAAGACAAGGTGGCGGCGAATGGAGACTATAGCCTGAGCGCGCAGCGGTATGTGAAAGGCACGGTAGCGCGATCATGGTTTCCGCTGGCGCGCCTCGGAGACGTATGCGAAATCGCCAAGGGTTCGGCCATTACGCGAGACCAGGTTGTTGTAGGCAGCATTCCGGTGATTGCCGGTGGGCAAAAGCCATCATGCTTCCATAACCAAGCAAACCGCGATGGGGAGACAATCACGGTAAGTGCATCAGGAGCATATGCCGGGTTCGTGGCCTACTTCAACCAACCCATATACGCCTCGGATTGCTCGACGATCAAATCGCGAAACGATAGGGTCCTAACCAAGTTCGTGTACTATTTGCTCAAAGCGAAACAAGACGACATCTACGGGCTGCAGGTAGGCATGGGTCAGCCCCACGTATACTCGAAGGATCTTGCGACGCTGGAAATCCCCCTCCCTCCCCTCGACGTCCAGCGCGAGATCGTCGCCGAGGTCGAGGGCTACCAGCGGGTCATTGATGGCGCTCGCGCCGTGGTGGAGAACTATCGGCCGCACATCGCGGTGGATCCGGAGTGGCCGATGGTGTCCATTGGTGCCATCTGTACTGTGGAGAGAGGGGCGTCGCCCCGCCCGATTCACGATTTTGAGACGACGGCTACTGATGGTGCCAACTGGATCAAAATCGGAGATGTTGAGGCTCGAGCGAAGTATATTACACAGACTGCGACACGCATCACGCCGGAGGGAGCCGTTCTGTCAAGACGGGTCAGGCCGGGCGATCTCATACTTTCGAACTCGATGAGCTTTGGCCGACCCTATATCGTAGCGATAGATGGTTATATCCATGATGGTTGGCTGTTGCTTAGGGACCTCTCGCCTGAGGTTGACAAGGACTTTCTCTATCATGTACTTGGGTCCGACCTAGCCCTGCAGCAGTTTCAGAGGGCGGCTACAGGCGGAGTAGTCAACAACCTCAATAGCCGCCTCGTGAGAGATGTCACTGTTCCACGGCCTCCTATCGACATCCAACGCGCCATCGTCGCCGAACTCGAGGCCGAGCAGGCGCTGGTGGACGGAAACCGCGAGCTCATCGCCCGCCTGGAGCGCAGGATTCAGGTCACGCTGGCGCGCGTCTGGGGCGAGGACGCCCCAGACCGTGCGGAGTCCTAGGCCATGGACGACGCGATCGAGCTTGCCAGCTACCTGCCTGTGTCATTCAAGGAGCCTGGCGAACAGGCCTACATCGCCTTTCTTTGGGACGCGTTCGAATCGAACTATGCCAGCAGCAAGTATCAATTCGCCTTTCTTGCCTTTCACATGCTTACCATGAGCTTTGTCTACTTTGACCTCTGGCAGATCCGCCGGGCCAGGCCTGCAGACTTTGGCAAGAGCCTCATCGGGTTCGGCGGCGAAGTGGAAAAGTCCTTGCTAGAGGCCAAGACTCCGTTCAGCTTCAGCACCGTGAATGAGCGGAGCATCCTGCGGCTGCTCAAGTTGGTGAACTGCAACAACAGCCAGATCGGCACGTATGGCAAGCTGGTGGACGAACGTAACCAGACGGCGCACTCCAACGGCAGTATCCGTTTCAGTACAGCCGACCAACTGGACCTTAGGATCGGCGAGATGCTGCGCGTGGTGCGCGAGATCGAGCGCCATTCTGCCTGTATCATCGCGGAGCTCTATCGCGACTTCCTTATCCAAAGCCATGATGCCGAGGTCCGTGAGTACACCGACGCGGAGGACCAGATTCGCGAGGTGCTGATCCACGCGAACTATCTCTCAGAGGCGGACATCGCTGTCTGCTGCGCGTTCGACATCACGACTCTGGCGACAGAGCCCGGATACGAAGGGATGCGCGAGTTGCACGAGACCCTGCGGACCAACTGGTCGCCGGATGCCTAGACCAGCCTAGGAGCCAACTGACCTTGCTCCTGCGGTCATGATAGTCGTCCTCAAATCAGGGGCTCGTCCAGTTGGCTACGCAATCCTCTCCGCCTGAGGCTGCTCCCTGAACCCACCCGCCCTGCGCTTTTCTCCCAGACTCTAGCTCTGGCCGCCATTGCCCATCGTCGTCGAGTGCTTCCCCAGCCGATCGAGGATCGGGCCCCTCTGCCCAGAGCCGCCAGCCCCTCGTCGCCGTCAGCTCCCTACTCGCCCCGAGATTTGACAGCAGCCGGTGCGTGATCCTCCCAGCTAGACCCTTTGCCTTGTTGTGCTCTAGATAAGGGGTTAGAATGCCGCGCAGTCACGATAGTGACTTCACCGCCGGCGGAGGGTAACGTGGCTCGCCACGCTGGGGTGCGGCGTGAACGTCAACGGTTGCCTTCCGATTGCTCCGGCCCCGTCGCAGATCTGCTGATCCGATGTGTGTGCGCTAGGGAGGATTCATGAGCTCTGCTGCTCGTGTCGTGCGCTCGTGTCTGCTCTTCGCGTTGTGCCTGCCGGCGCTGGCCTGCGGACGCGCCGCTGGGCCCCACACTCCGTCGGCTACTCCGGCCCGGCCTTTTTCTGCTGCTACGCCGCTGAGTTCGACGGTGGCTCCAAAGGCCACGGCCCGCCCGACTGCCACCGTCACGCCAACGGCTGCGCCGGCCAAGGCGGAGGTTGACTCGCGGGCGATTACGGCCGCCAATGCCGCGCACGTGCAAGAAGTCTTTCGCTGGGGCAAGGGTCACCCCACCACGATGACCTATAGCCCTGACGGGGCCATCCTGGCGATCGGCAGCGAGACCGGGGTCTATCTCTACGATGCACAGACGCTGCAGCAGAGCAGCTACTATGCCACCACCCATGTCGTGTCTGCGCTAGCCTTTTCCCCGGACGGGCAGAGTCTGGCCGTCGGGGCAACTGACTGGGTGGAGGTCCTCCGGACGGCCGACGGGCAAAGGTCGTTGGCCCTGCCCCAGGGCGAAGGCGGAACCGTTACGTACCTGGCTTTCTCCCCGGACGGCGATACCCTGGCCACGGCGTGGGATAGACTTGTGACGCCAGCGACGCCGACTGCGGCCAGTGCCTTCAGACTATGGCGGGCGGCAGATGGGCAACTGCTCCGAAGCATCGACTGTCCTGCCCGCTGGGTGGCCATCTCCCCCGACTGGAGCACCATTGCGACTGGCTACGGCAGGTCGATCGAACTGTGGGCGGTGGGTGATGGCAAAAGGCTGCGCGCCTGGGAAGTGACTGGCTCCGATGGCGTCATCAAGCTAGCCTTTTCCCCCGACAGCGCCTTCCTTGCCTACGGGCAGGCCGGCGGAGGCATGGGTCTTCACAAGGTATCCGACGGGACGCCTGTGCAAAAGCAGTACAACCAAGGTTTCGGGTTAGGGATGGGTCATACCGGGCCCGTCCGGGGACTGGCCTTCTCGCCGGACGGTGCCAAATTGGTGTCGGGGGGCGAGGAGGTGCGCGTGCGATTGTGGTCACTCAACGGGCCTGGCCTGATTGAGATTCAGGCAGGGCACTGGGTGAGGCACCTGCTATTCTCCCCCGACGGCAGGACGATCGCTGGTCTGTTTGTAGATGCGGTGAGATTCTGGTCCGCCCAGGATGGCGCGCTCCTGGCAACGCTCGGCGATTTCCGGCAGAACACCATGGGACCAAACAGTCACGCGCTGTCAGCCGATGGTGAAACCCTCGCGATAGGCGCCCGCGACGGCACGGTCACGCTTTGGCGAGTTATGGAAGGATCGTTATTGCACGCTATCCCTCCGAAGGAGGAACGGCTCGGATTCCAGTTGATGGCGTTCTTGCCGGACGGTTCGTTGGTCGCCGTCAAATACTTCTCCAGAACGACCCGGGCAGATACCATCGAGTTTTGGCGAGTCGCAGATGGATCGCTCGTGAACCGCCTCGAGACGCCAGTCAACAACGTAACCGATCTCGCGATGTCGCCCGATAGTCGGAGCATAGCTATCGGCCGGCAAGATGGCTCAATCGACGTGCTGTCGGCTGTTGACGGATCGGCGATTGCGACTCTGAGCACCGAGGATATTCCGATCTACAAATTGCTCTACTCGCCGGATTCGAGCACGCTGGTCTCGCGGCTAGGAGATGACTCGGTCCGACTGTGGGACGTCGAGTCCGGAGCGCTGCGGAGCTCGCTGGCTGGCACGGTAGGAGCATCGCCTACTTATGTCCATGATCTGGTCTTCTCGCCCGACGGCTCCACGATCGCCGGCGCAGGCCCACGTGCTCTGCAGCTCTGGTCAGTGGACGATGGCCGCCTTCTCTGGAGCGCTGCTTGGGATCCCCAAGACAGGAATGGGCTTCTCGCGTTCTCGACCGACGGGAGTCAGATTGCAGTCCGGTACAAGAGCTCTGTGCAGTTCTGGTCGGCACGGGATGGCTCGCCGGTGCGCGCGCCACAGGGCGCCGATGGTCAGCCGCTCCCGCTGGGCGCCCTCTCCGCAGATTGGTCTGTGCTGGCTGAGGAATCGGCAGGCGTGATACGGCTGCTCTCCACCGAGGACGGGAGCCTGCTCGCCGCTCTGCAGGGCCATACGCGCTTTGCGAAGATTGCCTTTTCGGAGGACGGGCGCTGCATCGTCTCCGAGTCACAAGATGGCACGGTGCGCGTCTGGGGGCTGCCTTAATAGGAGCTGATCCGCCTGTCTGCGGACCCCGGCTGCCTTCGGGGGCTGTCATGTGACACCGATCGCGGCAGCGCAGTTCACGATCTGGCATCCTCTCACTGCGCTCGCGCCGCTCGTCGCGTGTCTTCTCACTGGCACTTCGATGGCCCACCGCGGGGCCAAACTCTCGCTCGTACCGGCCCCCCTGAGGTTCTCCCACCCGCCCTCAGGCATGATGCGGTTGAGTACTTCACCCAAGCCGAAGACGTCGTGGCTGGGCGCCCACATCTGACCGGCTCAGCAGCTCCTATGACACCCATCGCTCTCTCTTCGCTGCCGGTCTGGGCAGCGCCTGCTGGCCCAGCTCGAGCCACATGTTCGCGGCCTCGCCCACCTGCAACTTGTCTGCGGTCTCCCGGTACGCCATCAGCAGCGTCAGCGTCTGCCAGTCGCGCACGTCCGGCTCGTAAGGCCCGTACACCACGATGGTCCTTTCGGTCGGGCGCCAACCATAGCCCGCCACTGCCAGACTCTGCTCTACGTCAGTGCCACCGCCCACACGGACCAAGGCCATCAGCACCCCCATCCCGTCGTCCGGTTCCTCCGGCTGGTCCTTCAGAGCCTCTCCCCCAACCTGATTCGCCATTACTGGATCGGTGGTCCACCATATCTGCCACGGCTTGGTGTCTGCCGTCGCATCGAGCCCCAGGCGCTTGTGCATCAAGTCGCCAATCACCAGGCACAGCTGCATCATCAGGTCGGCTTGCGCCTCACTGTATCCTGGGCTCACCACGTCTTGCTTGATAAGCAGCTGCGTCTGGCGACCGCCTGCTGCAGTTCTCACCGCCTGGCCTGTCTGGCTGGGCGTCGTCAGGGGCTCATCAACGCCTATACATTCCATCGCGTCGCTCGCCGTCTGGGATTGGCTGCCTGATACCACAGTCACTTCGTGCACTTCCTGTGCCTCGGGCAGCCCCTCCCGCTGCGCGCGCCGCACGGTCTCATACGGTATCCGCCAGCGTCGTCGCACCTTGCTGGCGCCCAGCGCCGGTGCATGCTCCTGCACCGTCCTCACGCTCAACTGCAGCATCTGCGCCGCTTGGCGCACGCTTACAGTCTCCGGCGCCCTCTCACTCGACACGCCAGCCGCCAGCTCCCCCAGCGTGCCCTGCCAGGCGTTTTGTCACGGCCAACTGTAAACTCCCCAAAATGGCCAACATAAAACTCCCCACTTTGGTCAAGTGGTCGCACGGTCGGCACAATGGCTTGGTTAGCCACAGTGCCGGGGGGTGGGCCACTCATGTTGCCAGTGGAGAGACGTTTCATGATCAAGGAACTGTATCGCAGGGGTGTGAGCATTAGTGAGATCGCGCGTGTGACCGGCCATGATCGCAAGACCATCCGTGGCGTGGTGCGCAGCCCAATCCTGGCCTCGCCGCGGGCCCGCCAGGCCAGGACCAGCAAGCTGGATCCGTTTGTGCCGTACCTGGAAAGGCGCATTGCTGAGGGAGTGCTGAACTGCAACAAGCTGTTGGGAGAACTACGGCCGCAGGGCTACGAGGGGGGCAAGAGCCTGCTCAAGAGTTTTGTGCAGCCCTACCGTGAAGGGCGTCGTGCAGAGGCCACCGTGCGCTTCGAGACCCAACCCGGCGAACAAGCTCAAGTGGATTGGGGCAGCTTTGGGTCCATCGAGCACCATGGTCGACGACGCCGGTTGTATGCCTTTGTGATGACCCTGGGCTGGTCTAGAACCATGTATGTCGAGTTCACCACCTCGATGGACACGGCGACCTGGCTGCGCTGCCACGTACATGCCTGGCACTACTTTGGCGGCGTACCGCGGGTGGTGCTACACGACAATCTCAAGACCGCCGTGCTGGAGCGAAGCGCCGAGGGCCGCGTGCATTGGAACCCGCGTTACCTGGACCTGGCCGACTACTATGGCTTCTCCCTGCGGGCTTGCCAACCCTACCGCGCTCAGACCAAGGGCAAGGTGGAGGCAGGCATCCGCTACCTGCGGGGCAACTTCTGGCCAGGACTGCGCTTTGTCGACCTGAGTGACCTGAACCGACAGTGTCTGGACTGGCTGGATCTCACGGCCAACCAGCGGGTGCACGGCACCACGGGGGAGGTTCCCTTTGAGCGGTTGCCTCACGAGGAGTTGCAGCCGCTGGCAGACAAGCCCGACTATGACACCAGTCTGATCGGCTACCGACGCGCGAGCAAAGATTGCTTCGTGAGCTATGGTAGCAATTACTACTCCGTGCCCTTCGCCTATGTCCGGCAGACACTGCAGGTGAGGGAGACAGAAGAAGGCTATCTAGTGGTGCAGGACGCGCAGGGCGAGGAGATCGCTCGCCATTGCCTGGCGCACGGCTTTCGCCAGCGGGTGGCCATTGCCGCGCACTATGAACAGCTGCGTGCTGCCATACGGCCACCCCGCCGACCGCTGGCCATGCAGACGCCGCTGGCGGCGGACTGGGCCTCGCTGCCCGAGGCGCCCGAGGTCGAGTCTCGGCCCCTCAGTTGGTACGATCACATCCTCGAGGTGGCGCGATGAGCGACGTCGCCTATCTCCGGGTTGCCTCGCACCTGGCGCGGCTCAAGCTGCCCCGCATGGCCGATTGCGTCGATGCTCTCGCCCAAGAGGCGGCCAAACGCGACTGGACTTACCTCGAGTTCCTGGATCAGTTGCTGGACACCGAGGTGTCGGCCCGTTACGAGCGCGATGTGGCCATGAAGACCAAGCTGGCCCACTTTCCCTTCATCAAGACCTTGGAGCAGTTCGACTTTGCCTTCCAGCCAACCGTCAACGAGCGTCAAGTGCGCGAGTTGGCCACGCTCAGCTTTGTCGCCAACGGCGAGAATGTGCTACTCCTGGGGCCGCCGGGCGTGGGCAAGACCCATCTGGCTATTGCTCTGGGCATGACTGCCATCCAGCAGGCGACCAGTGTCTACTTTACCACGATCGTGGATCTGCTCGAGCAACTGCACCGCGATGCGAAAGAAGATCGTTTGGACCACCGGCTCCACACCTTATGCCGACCCAAGCTGCTGATCCTCGATGAAATGGGCTACTTCCCGCTGGACCGCTCCGCGGCGCAGTTCCTGTTCCAGTTGGTCAGTCGTCGCTATGGACGAGGCTCGATCATCCTGACCTCGAACAAGAGCTTTGGTGAGTGGGGCGACATCTTCGCCGACCAGGTGCTGGCTGCCGCCATCCTCGACCGGCTACTACACCACTCGACCACGATGAGCATCCGCGGCCAGAGTTACCGCCTGCGGGAAAAGCGCCGCGCGGGTGTCTTCAGCGAGCAGCCTCAATCCGAGAGGGAGGCGTAGTCAACCAGACGAACATTTGATCTGGGGAGAAGTATCTTGGCCGTTTTGGGGAAAAGTAAGTTGGCCTTGACAGTTTTGCCCCCGCCCTTTCCGCAGCCAGCCCTCCAGCTCTTGCCGATCGATCCGCCAGATGCGCCCCATCCGCAGCCCCGGCAGGATGCCCTTGCGACACCACGAGGTCACCCGCTCCGCCGACACGCCCAGCAGACCGCCGGCCTCCTCCGGCGTCAGCAGTCGCCTGACGCCCATCTGCCCGTTTGCCCGCATCGTTCTCGTGCTGCTCATCCTTGCGCCTCCCTCCACGTCATCGGCCTGGCCATCCCCTCGTTCGTCGCCACCCAGCGCTCGCCGCAGTCAGTCCGCGGCGCCCGTGCATTTGGGTAACACGCCGCCTGGTACGGCCGGATCACATACAGCGTACCACCTGCTGCTGTATCCTCGCCCGCCGTGTCCTCCGGTGCCGCATCCTCGCCCCATGCCCAGCCCGCCCATAGCAGCGTCCTGTAGTGACCCCCAAAAGTTGGACACAAAATGACCAATCTTTAGGGGATGACCTCGGCGGCCATCTCGGTCTCCTCCCATTGTAGCGCGAACTCCACCGGTGTCAGGTAGCCCAGTGCCGAGTGGATGCGCTTGTGCATATAGACATCATCGAGAAACTGACCGATCTGCCGCTGGGCGTCCGCATAGTCTCGGTATTCGCTCAGGTACACCTCCTCTTCTTTGATGGTGCGCATCAGGCGCTCGGCATACCCGTTCTGCCAGGCCGCTCCCCGTCTGGACATGCTGACCTGTACGCCCTGCTCCTGGAGGCGCCGCACATAGTCTTGAGCGGCATACTGCACGCCCTGGTCAGAGTGGTGGATTTCGGGCTGCCCAAGTTGAAGTGCTCGTTGCAGGGCAGTGAGCGCCAACCCTTGACCCAGATTCCGTGACAGCTGCCACCCACGCACGGCGCGCGTGAAGACGTCCATCACCACGGCCAGGTAGACGAATCCTCGGCCAAGAACGACGTACGTGATGTCGGCCACCCAGACCTCATCCGGGCGTTGCACTTGCCTGCCCAGCACGAGGTTCGGAAAGCGCAGCCCGCCATGTCGACTATTAGTTGTTTGCATTCGTTTACGGTCTACCTTAGCTTGCAGACCGAGTTCGGCCATAGTCTGCGCCACGCGCTTGCGATTCACCGTCCACCCGGCCCGCTGTAGCTCCGCCGTCATCCGGCGGTAGCCATACGTGGGCCAGCGGCCCGCTAGCTCCTGCAAAGCCTGGCGCAGTTCTTCATCATCCCTGCCTGCGGCCTCATGGTAGTAGCTGCTACGCGCCACGCCCAAGGTCTCGCACACAATCGTGACCGGGTAGTCTGCGGCCATCTCGTGTGCTAGCCCCCGTCTTGTAGACGGCTCAAGATGCTGGATGCTTTTTTTGCGATCTCCAGCTCCATCGTCTTGCGCCCCAGCGCCTGCTCCAGCTCGGCGATCTGCGCGATGGCGGTGTCATTGGGACCCTGCCGCTCAAAGAGAGTGGCTGCGTTCTCCAGAAAATGACGCTTCCAGCGCGTGATCAAGTCCGGCTTGAGCCGATGCTCGCGCGCTAGCTCGGCCTGTGTTTTGCTGCCGCTCAGAACCTCCAGCACCACCTGGGCCTTGAAGGTCGATGAGAACGTTCGATGTGTTGGCATGGAACCCCTCCGTTCGGGCATCATACCCGACTTTCATGGGTGTCCAACTTTTGGGGTCACTTCATCCCGTTGGCCAGTTGCCGGTACATCCCCTGCACGGCCACCTGCCGTGGCGCGTTCGCTGCTTTACCTGCGCTCGCATCTGTCCGCGTCGCCTTGCCGCTGGTCACCATCTCCGGCGTCACGCTGCTCCAGCGCACCTCACCGACCGCTTTCCTCTGGCCCCGCCTGCCCAGCAGCCATCCGATCGCCAGCAGCAGCCGATCATGCTCGCTGTGCTCACCTGGTGTCATTGCCCTGCCTCCCACATCGCCGCGTTGCGAAACATCGCATCGTCCGCCTGCGGTCGCACGTCCTCTGGCACCCGCCCCATCGCGTGAAACCAGCCACCATAGCCCCACTCCAGCACCTTGGCTGCCAGAAACGCGTTCACCCACGGATTCGCCAGGTCCTCCGGCCCGATCTCCAGTCCTACACGCTCCGCCGCCCACTGCGCCGTCTCCCATTGAAAGCAGAACAGCCCGCCACTGGCGCCAGCCTGCACCGCCTCGCCAAAACCGGGGCCGCCAGCTTCCAGGCTGGCCTCTCTTACCGAGGCTGGCGTCAACGCCGCTCTGTCGCCCAGCGCGTCCACCACCAGCCCGCTCTCGGCCCGCGCCAGCTCCACCATCAGCTCGGCTGGCTGCCCCGTTAGCCGAGCCACCAGCACGATCACCTGCACGATCTGTGCTGCGGTCACGCGATCACCGCCTCTGCCGTCAACTCCGGCTCCACCGCTGGCACCCCCAGTGGGCGGCGATTCCGTCCGGCGTCCACCATTCCTCGGCCGCCCCAGCCCGCGCACGACCTTTCCACCCCGGCCAGGTGTCCCGCTCCAGATTGCTCTGGATCACTTTTTCCAGATAGGCGTACGTCTTTCCGCCATGGGCCACGCAGTCCTCCACTGCCGCTGCAAAGAACACCGCTTGATCCACCCCCGCGCACTCTTTCCACAGGCTGTGGATAAACATCCGCTCTGTCTCGCTGCCCGTGCCGATGCCCGCCTGCCGAACCTGCTCATAGGCTCGCGCAAAGCCCGGATCGGCTGGTTCTGCGCGCACCTTTCTCTCTCCGCTTCCTGATCCGGACATGGCCCCAGGGGCTGGCCGCAGTGTCCTGCGCTGGCCCGGCCAAGTGCCTGCCGCCACGTTCGTCTCGATCACGCTGCTCAGATAGGCCAGCTTGCGAGACCCGTATTTGGCGCACTGCCTCACCGCCGCCTCCCAAAAGCCCGCTTCACGGTCACAGAGCGCCCATAGCCGCGCGGCCTCCTCCCGCGCCATCGCGGTGTCGCTGC